>ERZ791614.434-NODE-434-length-28618-cov-4.170885_pt1 | contig 28618 bp, 24 predicted proteins | sample MGYA00510274_ERZ791614 | MGnify/ENA primary metagenome ERZ791614 (study PRJEB30046, sample SAMN00715221) | human gut metagenome | study: EMG produced TPA metagenomics assembly of the A metagenome-wide association study of gut microbiota in type 2...
AGCCGCTGGCGCGTCCGGCCCTGCTGGGCCTCCTCGCCGCCGCGCTGCGCCGTCAGCTCCGCGCCCGGGCCGAGCACCGCCCGCAGCCGCGCCTCCGCCCCGTCGTCCGCGCCCGGGCAGCGCAGCTCCGCCGTCTCGACCGGCACAGCAAAGCCCGCGCGCTGTACGCAGCGCGCGATCTCACCGAGGCCGACGGCCGCCTCATCATACGTCAGGCGTGCGCAGCCGGCCGTGTCGCTCACGGACACCGCATGCACCCCCGGCAGCCCCCGCAGCGCGCGCACGATGCGCACCGCGCAGGCGCCGCAGTCCATGCCCGAGATGCGCAGGATCACGTCCGTCATTTTTGCCGCCGCCTTTCGTAATTTACCAACTGGTCAGTAAAAAAGATAGCACGCTGCCACAATTTTGTCAAGGCGCGGCGTGGATTTTCCCGGCCATTTGACGGACGTCGAAAATCGCAGTATAATCGAGACATCCCAGTAGCCCGGAGGCGACCAAGATGCCGATCATTGTCGACCGTGACCAGATCCGCATGGACATTCTCATGGCGTTTCAGCGCTGCATCGAGCGCAAGCCCATGATGAACGTGTCCCTGCGCGACATTGCAGCCGAGGCGGGCATGAGCCACGCCAAGCTGCTCAACTATTTCGAGAGCAAAAACGATCTCATCCTCGCGTATGTGCGCTATACGCGCGAATATATGAGCGAGAAGTGCAGCCAGTGGTTCGCCGGGCACGACCGCGCGGACTATGCCTCCAACCTCGCGTACATGAACGCTTTTATGGACTATGTGGCCAATGCCCCGGCGCACGAGCAGCGCCCGAACGCTACGACCCAGACCTACGTCCTCGCGCGCTATGACCAGGAGATCGGGCAGCTCGTGCAGGACGAGTTTCGCGCCTGGCGCACGCTCATGGAGCAGTGCCTCATCCGCATCTACGGCGAGGAGGTCGGTATGCACGAGGCCGAGGCGATGATGATCCTCATCGCCGGCACGTTCATCTGCAACTACAATCAGGCGCTCACCGGCGAGATCAATGACAACATTCTCGGCTATCTCGGCAACCTGAACCGCTCCTGACACCGAAAAAAGTCATCCGCCTGACGGCAGCAGCCGTCAGGCGGATTTGCATAGGGGGGGAAGGATGTGAAAAGGTATTACTCGTTTGGGTGTGCATCACAGTAGTGATGATAGATATTCTCGATATACAGCGCAGCGTCGCGGCCGCGGCCCTCGGCGAGCATGGCAGTGATGCGCGTCTCCTGCTCGATGACCGTCTCCGGCCCCCAGAAGGTCACGCACCGCTCCCAGAGCACGCCGCTCACGTCCGCGAGGCTGTTCATGAGCAGCGGGAAGATGAGGTTGCCGCTCAGCTCGGTGATGGTCGTGTCAAACTTTCGCATCCACCGCGCGTAGGCAGCGATGCCCTCCCCCGCGGCGAGGGACGCGCGCAGCCCGTCGGTGATGGCGCGCAGCTGGTCGATATCGGCCGGCGTGCCGCGCTCGCCGAGCAGGATCATGGCGCCGCCCTCGATCGCGTCGCGCGCCTCGACGAGGGAGCTCTCGATGGCATGGTCGAACTGGCCGCCGTATTTCCCGAGGGCCATGAGCGTCTCAAAATTGCCGTGGCGGGCGTAGTCCTCGATGTAGTTGCCGCGGCGCGGCTCCATGCGCACGAAGCCCATGCGCTCGAGATCCTCGAGCCCGGTGTGCACCATCGAGCGGCTGATGTGCATCTGCTCGGACAGTTCGCGCTCCGACGGCAGCCGGTCGCCGACCCGGAGCTCACCGGAAAAGATCATGCCGATGACCTGATCGACGAACAGCTCCCGGAGCGTCGGGGCCTGAATCTGCTGAAATCCCATCAGACCTTCTCGTCGACCTTGCGGTGGTCGTAGAGCTTATCCAGCAGCGGGCGCACCAGAAAATAGATCGCCTTGTTATCGAGATTGAACCAGTAGATAAGCATGCTCCCCACCCAGACGCCGGCCGCGCCGAGGAGCAGCTTTGGCAGCAGTTTTTTCATCGTCATTTCCTCCTGTTTACCAGCCTTCGTAGTCGTCATACTGCAGCAGGGACGCATCGAGCGGCTCGGCCTGCATGACGGAGTACATGTAGTCGTTGACCTGCTGGCGGATGTCGGCACGGGAGATGGTGCGGTGGTCGAACATATCGTTCGAGACCACCATGAGCTTCGTCGTCCGCTCCTTCGCCTGATCAAGGATGACGCCCGTGAGACCGAGCGCGCCCTTGCAGGTGATGTCATCGTGCAGGATGACCATGTCGCAGTGGAATTTCTCCGCCTCGTCCCAGAACTCCACGAGATGCCGCCAGCCGCCGGTCAGGTGGCGGCGCATGACGCCGGTCTCGTAGTTGCGGGCGATGCCGTCGAGGATGGTTTCCTCGTCGGTCGTGTCGATGAGGACGTTGCCAGAAAACAAGTCCATGCCCGCGATCACCAAAATGCCCCAGCAGTTATACAGCCAGTTCGGGAACTGCAGCCAGTAGCACGGCGGACCGCCCCATGTGAGGGCGCGGTAGCGCGTCTTGGGGAAGCAGTTGGTCTTGTCTGCATACGCCTGCTCAAGGATGCGCATGACCTTTTTCTCGGTCTTCATGACCTCGGGATTCCGGCCGCCGGAGAACGCATAGTAAAAGGTGTGGAACAGCGCCGGAACTGCGAGCGCGGCGGCAGTGTAGGGCGAGGCCATGAAGCCCCACTTCTCCTGCTCGTTGCGCACCTCGTCGTTGTGCTTTTCCATGATGGCGCGGCAGGCGTCCCAGTCATAGGTCTCGCCCGTGTGCCGCTCGACAAAATCGATGATGCGGCGCAGTGACTCGCGGGCATACTTGCGCGTGTGCGGGTCGTCCCAGCGCATGGGGATGGCAGCCGGGAGCGTATCCACGTCGAGGTGGCGCTCGATGAGCTGGCTGTTCATGGTCGAGGAGTCACACGGGGCGTTATTGGAGATGCAGCAGGCGCCGATCTTCGGGAACTCATCGAGCAGCGCGACGCCGGCGGCATTGTTCGACAGGCGGCAGGAATCCGCCGGCAGGCCGACGCTCTCCATGGCGTCGATATAGTACGGGTTTGCACCCTGATCCATGTAGCACAGCAGCAGCCCCTGGAACGGCTCGAGCTGCGCGGGGCGCAGGTTCTTGAAGCCGGCGAGGATCTCCGGGCACATGGTCTGCTCGAGCACGACCTGCGTGCGGCCGAAGGCATTGTCACCGAAGCGGCGGTCGCCCATCATCATCTCAGCGATGGAGGTCGTCGAGCCCTTCATGATCGTGTTGAGGTACAGGCGCGCCACGCGCAGCGCCGGGCCGCGCAGGCCCTCGACGCAGCGATCGATCATGTTCAGCGCACCGAGGTATGAGCCCATCCAGCGGTAGGTCAGCATACCGCGCGCGATGCGCACCGGGCTCTTGGCCACAAAGCCGCCCATAATGCCGAGCACCTTGACCCACTCGACATAGTCGTACCAGGTATCCTTCAGACCGCGCCACTCGCGGTGCTTTGCAATATTGCTGCCGGGCAGAAAACGATTCCCGGCGCCTTTGACCTTCTTGTCCGCCATCACAGTTTCCCTCCCTGAATGTGCTTGATCTCGAGACTCTCGACAAATGCCTGAATGCGCGTGCGCAGCTGGCCGGCGCCGGCGAGGGTGTACTCCTTCTCGATGCCGACGGTCGGGATGCCCAGCTCCTCCTGCAGGATGTGCACGCCGAGCACACGCTCATAGCTCCAGAACTCGCAGAACTTCATCTGCTCGTAGAGCACGCCGTCGGCGCCGTATTCCCGGCACAGGTCGCGGATGTAGGTGCGGCGGCCGTCGGAACGCGCGCGCTCCATGAAGCGCGGGCACTGGCTCGTGCGCAGATAGTGGCGGGCAACGGCGCGCAGCGGCGTCTCCCCGTCGAGAATTTCGATCTGCTCGCGGCCGGGCAGACTGCCGTAGCAGTAGCGGTCAGCCACGACCATCGCGCCGCAGTCCTCGATGAGCTTCGTGAACGCGGGGTCGTCGATCTCGCTGCCGGTCACGACCAGACGCACACGGAACCACGGCTGCGCGTCCGGCTTGCGGCGCTTGAGCTCGGAGAGCGTCTGCTTGAGGTACGGCAGGATGCGCTTGTGCGGGCACACCTGACTCACGAGCTGCAGCACGTGAAATTCATAGCCCGTGATGACGGGGTTCTCCGCCTTGCGCAGGTCGCCGATCTCGGTCATGACGCGGGAAATTTCGTTGTGGTCGCGGATCGCCGCACGGATCGCCTTATCGGAGATGTCAATACCGTAGGTCTCGTGCAGCGGCTCGAGCACGTGTACGCGCAGCTGCTCCTCATAGTGATCGACGGCGAAGTCCTCGTCCGAGAACGGCACGTCCATCATGCTCATGAAAAACTGCGGATTTTTCTCCTTCACAAGGCCGAGGATCTCAAAATGCTCGTGCCCGCGGTGCATCATCTGGCACGTCTCGGACGAGAGCAGCGCGTCGAGATAGTCATAACCGCCCTCGATGCCGCGCTCGAGGATGCTGCGGGTATACGAGCAGATCTTGCTCGACATGTAGTACGTGCCCACGTCGATGCTGCCGGTGTTCGGCGCACGCAGGCGGCTCGAGAAGCAGCCGGGCAGGTTCAGCAGCGTCTCCGGCACGAAATAGCAGGTGTAGCCCAGGGCGTGTTCCCCCTCCGCCTTGGCCTGCTGTACCAGCTCGTTGTTGGCCTCCTGCAGCAGATTCTCAAAATAGATCAGATGCTTCAGGTCTTTCATGGTTTGCTTCCACCTCTCACAGTTCGTCGCGGGTCTCCGGTCTTACATCTGGTTCGACCAGAAGCCTTTTGAACCAAAGATAGCATAATTTTTGACAATGTGCAACTGGTTTTCGTCCACTGTCCCATTTTTTATCGCTTATCACAACGTATCTGGTCAGACCACGACCAGAGGCTGCCAACAAACCGGACAGTTTTTGCACTTTTCCGAACAACGATTGACAAGGCAGGGCGTCAGATTATAATATGGTATAGTTTGCCTCACAACAACGCCAAAGGAGTTACACAATACATGAACAGAATCTACGTCACCGGCCACCGGAATCCGGACACGGACTCCATCGCGGCCGCCATTTCCTATGCCGCACTGCGCAACGCGCTCGGCAACCGGGATTACGTGGCCGCACATCTCGGCCACATCAGCGATGAGACGAAGCGTCTGCTCGATCGCTTCGGCTTTCCGGAGCCGGTCACGATCAGCAACGTTCGCACGCAGGTGCGCGATCTGGACTTTGACACGCCGCCGGCGCTCAACTCCAGCGTCACGATGGACCGCGCCTGGCACATCATGCGCGACCAGGACATCTCCGCCATGCCCATCATCAACGAGGACGGCACGCTCTACGGTATGCTCTCCGCCGGCGATATCGCGGCCTACAGCATGCGCACGATCAGCGACCGGCACGTGGACGCGCTGCCGCTGTTCAACCTCCTGAGCGTCATCGAGGGACGCATCCTCAACGACGGTGCCGAGCAGGTCGACCGCGTGTCCGGCGTGGTGACGATCGCCCTGCCGCAGAGCTGCGACAACCTGCTCTTCTCCGACCCCGACAGCATCATTCTCTGCGGCAACCAGCCGGATATGATCCGCCGCGCGCTCGACATCGGCGTGCAGTGCATCATCCTCTGCCAGACCGACGTCGACCCCGCGTGGCTTGAAAACGCCGGCAAGACCTGCGTCATCTCCACCCCGCTCGATGCCAGCCGCGTGGCGCGGCTGGTGTATCAGGCGATCCCGATCTCCCGCCCGTGCAACACGGAGGATCTGGTCAGCTTCCACCTCGATGATTACATCGACGACGTGCGTGAGGTCGTGCTCGAGAGCCGCTACCGCTGCTACCCCGTGCTCGACGAGAACGAAAAGGTCGTCGGCACGCTCTCGCGCTATCACCTGCTGCGGCCGCGGCGCAAGCGCGTCGTGCTGGTCGACCACAACGAGATGGCGCAGGCCGTGCCCGGACTCGAGCAGGCCGAGATCCTCGAGATCATCGACCACCACCGCCTGGCCGACATTCAGACCACGCAGCCCATCCGCGTGCGCAACGAGCCCGTCGGCAGCACGACGACCATCATCACCAACATGTATCAGGAGCACGGCGTCATGCCGTCGCCGAACATGGCGGGACTGATGGCGGGCGCGATCTTGTCCGACACGGTCATGTTCAAGTCCCCCACGTGCACGAAACGCGACATCGCCATGGCAGAGCGTCTGGCCCGCATCGCCAACGTCTCGCTCAAGGAGCTGGGCAACCTGCTCTTTGCCGCCTCGAGCGCGGGTGACAAGTCGGCCGACGAGCTGTGCTTCACCGACTTCAAGGAGTTCCACATCGCCGACCACTATCTCGGCGTCGGTCAGGTCACGTCGCTCGACTCGGCCGCGGTGCTTGAGCGCAAGGACGAGCTGCTGGCCGTCATGGCCACGAAGCTCGAGCAGCAGCACTATGACATGATCGCGCTCATGGTCACGGACGTGCTCCTGGAGGGCACGAACCTGCTCTACATCGGCAGTGACGACACGATCCGCTCCGCCTTCTCGGTCGAGCCGAAGGACAACGCCGTGTTCCTGCCCGGCGTGATGAGCCGCAAAAAGCAGATCATCCCCATGCTGACCGCCCTCTGGGGCTGAGGCCGCATATACAAAAAAAGTCCGCACAGGCAGTGCCTGTGCGGACTTTTTTTGATTCAATCCGTCATGCGCACGATGCGGTAATACGTGCGCGCCGTGAGCAGGTACACAAAGGTGTACAGCAGCGCAAAGACGCCGAACGTTCCGAGCGTGCACAGCAAAAACAGATGCACGTTTTGCAGCCCGAAGGCGAACACGATCTGCTTGATGAGCGGAAATGCGAACGCGATGTGGATCGCCGCCGTCACAGGCGGCAGGAAGAACATGAGCAGCACCTGCGTGCGGATGGTCGCCTTGACCTCCTTCGGCGTCATGCCGACCTGCTGCATGATGCGGAAGCGCCCGCGGTCGTCATAGCCCTCGGAGACCTGCTTGTAGTAGATGATGAGCACCGTCGCAAACAGGAACACGAACCCGAGGAAAAAGCCGAGGAACAAAAAGCCGCCGTACGTGCTGCGCAGCGTGGGATAGCCGTCGGCGCGCATATCGGTCGTGTAATTCACGTTCGCCGCCTCGGCAGCGGACTCAAACGCGGGGTCGCTGAGAAGCGCGTGCAGCGCGTCCATCTGCTCGTCGTCCGTACCGGAGAGATCGAACTGGTATGTGTAATTGAGCATGCTGCGGGTGCCGCCGTGCTCGTTAGTATAGGCGTTTTGCTGCGCGCGCAGCTCGAGCACGCTGTCGAGATCCGGCATGACCAGATACAGCGTGTGCAGACCCATGATGGAGCTGCCGCTGACGAGCGAGAAGCTATCGAGCTGCCGCAGCCGCAGCGTATCGCCGCCGAGCGTGAGCGTGTCGCCAAAGGCTGCGCCGTCCGTCCATGCGAGCGCCTCGCCGGGTGCAAGCGTCACCTGCTCGCCGGTCAGGTCGGCATAGCCCTCCGTGTCCAGAACCATGACGGTGTATTCATCGGCGCTCGAACCGGTGAGCTGCTTGCTCGTGAGATCGAGCGCATCGCCGCTGCGCTGCGCGGAAAACCTGACGGTGCGATAGCCGTGCACGTTGCTCTGCGTGAGCCCCGTGCGCGTCATGGCATCATCCACCACCCGCAAAACCGGCGCGACGTCCGGCACTGTGTTCGTCCGGGGGTCGGTCATGAGCGTGAGCGTCATATCCTGCGGCCATTGCACGGCGGCGTAGGCATCCACGCCCTTATACAGGCTCATCGTGGTCGAGACCGTCACGAGCACCATCGTCGAGAGGATGCAGATGCTCGCAAGGCCGGCCGCGTTGCGGCTCATGCGGTAGATGAGACCGGAGACGGTGGCAAAGTGGCTGGTTTTATAGTAGTAACGCCGGTTTTTGCGCAGCGCCTTGAGCACGACAACACTCAGCGCGATGAACGTGAGATACGTGCCGATGATGACAAGGATGACCGCCGGGAAGAAATACTGAATGGCGTGCAAGGCCGCGTTTGTGCGCAGGGAGATGAGATAGCCCGCGGCAAGGCACACCGCGCCGAGCAGCGCGAGGATCCACTTGCTGCGCGGCTCGCGCTCGCCCTCGCTGCCGGCGCGCAGCAGCTGCACGGGGTTCGACAGATGGATGATGCGGATGGTATTGAGCAGCAGCAGCAAAAACAGCGCGCCGAAGAACACCACCGTATAGCCGATGCTCATCAGGCGGATGTTCAGCCCGAACGTGGCCTCCCCGCCGATGAGCCGCATGAGCACGAGCTGCAGGAGCTTGGAGAACACACCCGCCGCCACGAGGCCAAAAAACAGCGCCATGGCTGCCGTGTACAGCGACTCCCAGAAGAGCACGTAGGAGATGTGGCGCTTTTCCATGCCGAGGATGTTGTAGATGGCAAACTCGCGCTTGCGCTGCTTGGTGAAGGTGCTGTTCGTATAAAAGAGGATGATGGCGGAAAACAGCGCCATGATGAACACGCCGAAACCGAGCACCTGACTGACGCTGCCGCCGTGCTGCATCTGACCGAGATAGGGATCGCTCGCGAGCGTGAGCATGATGCAAAACAGCGCCACGATCACGATGCAGGCCAGCAGATACGGCAGGTAGAATCGGCGGTTTTTCTTCAGATTCGTCGCCGCCAGACGCGGGTAGAGATTACGCATGGTGCTCACCGCCCGTTGCCAGCATCGTGAGCGTGTCGGAGATCTTCTGATAGAGCTGCTCATCCGAGCTCTCGCCGCGATAGATCTCGTGGAACACCTCGCCGTCCTTGATGAACAGCACGCGCGAGGCGTGGCTGGCCGCCTTGACCGAGTGCGTGACCATAAGGATGGTCTGGCCGCCGCGGTTGACATCCTCAAACAGACGCAGCAGCTCATCCGTCGCACGCGAATCGAGCGCGCCGGTCGGCTCGTCGGCAAGCACGAGCTTCGGCTGCGTGATGAGCGCGCGGGCGACGGCCACGCGCTGCTTCTGGCCGCCGGAGAGCTCATACGGGAACTTCTGCAGCAGCTCGGCAATGCCAAGCTGCCGGGCGATGGGCGCAAGGCGCGCGGCCATCTCCGGATACGCCTTGCCTGCGAGCACGAGCGGCAGGAAGATGTTGTCCTGCACGGAGAATGTGTCGAGCAGGTTGAACTCCTGAAACACGAAGCCCAGCTGCGAGCGGCGGAAGGCCGCGATCTCCCGCTCGGGGATGGTGCTCAGCGGCCGGCCGTCGAGCACGACCTCGCCGCCGGTGGGCTTATCGAGCGCGGCGAGAATGTTGAGCAGCGTGGTCTTACCGCTGCCGCTCTCGCCCATGATGGCGACGTACTCGCCCTTCTCGACCGTGAAATTCACGTCCGTGAGCGCCTGCACCTTTGTGCCGCCGAAGCGGGTGGTGTAAATTTTCTGAACATGACGAACTTCCAAAAACGACATGACCGTTACCTCCTGTGTAATGACAGGCTCAGTATAAACCGCCGGGGAAATGGCTGCCATGCATCTGGCTTACATTTTCCCGGCGGAAACTTACGATTCTGTAAGGCTCACTCGACCTCGAGCGCGTCCTGCTGCAGGCCGATGCGCACCGTCGTGCCCTCGCCGACGGTCGAGGTGATGGCGATCGTGTGGCCGAGCTTTTCAAGGATGCGGCGGCAGAGGTACAGGCCAATGCCGGTCGCGCGCTTGTCCGTGCGGCCGTTGCTGCCGGTGTAGCCCTTTTCAAACACGCGCGGCAGGTCCTCCGGCGCAATGCCGATGCCCGTGTCGCGGATGCAGAGCGTTTTCGGCGCCTCGAGCGTGATGGACACTGACCCGCTGCGGGTATACTTGAGCGCGTTGGAGAGCACCTGCTCGATGACGAACAGCAGCCACTTTTCATCCGTGATGACGCTGACGTTCAGCGGCATATACTCCAGACGCAGCTTGCGCCGGATGAACTGCGAGGCATACTTGCGCACCGCCTGCCGGACGATATCGTCGAGCGCGTAGTTGCGGATGACATAGTCCGACGACGGGCTCTCGAGCCGCAGATAGCCGAGCACCATCTCCACATATTGCTCCACGCTCTGCACCTGCTCGAGCAGGGCGCGCTGCTCGTCCGTGTCCGCATCCTGCAGCAGCAGACGCATGGCGGCGATGGGCGTCTTGATCTGGTGTGCCCAAACGGTGTAGTACTCCACCAGGTCCTGATAGCCCTGCTGGCTGCGCGTCAGCTGTGCGCGGCGGTCGGCATCGAGCGCGCGCACGAGCGCCTGATACTGCGCCTCAAGCGCACCGTCCGGCTCGGGCAGCTGCTCGGTGCTGAGCGTGATCTCCTGCTCCAGCCGCCGCAGCAGGCGCAGACGCACGGCAAAGCGCCGGTAATCGACCGCGAACCAGACCAGCAGCAAAAACAGGCACACGAGCGCCGCATACCCCACCGCGCCCAGCGGCAGCCGGTAGAGCCAGAATATGAATGCGAACACGGCCGTGTAGATCGCGAGCGCGATCACGACCTTGCGGTTTTCCCGCACATAGGCACCAAACATATCTTGCCCCCTCACTCGATGAGATAGCCGAGGCCCTTTTTCGTCGTGATATAATCCGACAGACCGGCGGCCTCAAGCTTGCGGCGCAGACGGGCAATGTTGACCGTGAGCGTGTTTTCGTCCACGAAGCTGTCCGTCTCCCAGAGCTTTTCCATGAGCGTCTCGCGGCTGACGACGCTGCCCTTGCGCTCAAGCAACGTCTGCAGGATGCGGTAGTCGTTTTTCGTCAGCTCGATGCGCTGCCCCTGATACATCAGGCTCGCATCCGCCGTGTTGAGCACGGCGCCGCGATGCTCGAGCGTGGGCGCGGGCGCGGCAAAATCATACGTGCGGCGCAAGATCGCCTGGATCTTCGCCAGCAGCACGTTCAGATCAAAAGGCTTGGCGATGAAATCATCCCCGCCCATGTTCATGGCCATGACGATGTTCATATTGTCCGACGCTGAGGAGATGAACACGACCGGCACGTTCGACACGCGCCGCAGCTCCTGACACCAGTGGTAGCCGTTATAAAACGGGAGCGTGATGTCCAGCAGCACGAGCTGCGGATCGAACGCCGTGCACTCGGCGAGCACATTGCGGAAATCCTCCGCGCAGCGCACGTCAAAGCCCCACGTCGTCAGGTGCTTTTGCAGCGCGGCGGCAATGGCCGCGTCATCTTCCACGATAAAAATGCGATGCATACGATCACCCCAAAAAGAAAATAGCAGGTACCGTTCGTACCTGCTATTTTACGATACTTTGCCGTCGATTGCAACGGCTGTGTCAATCCCGGCTGCCGTAGAGCAGGATCAGCCGCAGCAGCTGCGCGAACGACACCAGCAGCGCCGCGACATACGTCATGGCGGCCGCCCGCAGGACGCTGCGCGCGCCGCGCAGCTCGTCGTCCGTGAGCAGGTTGCGCGACTCGATCGCCGCCAGCGCGCGGCGCGAGGCGTTGAACTCCACCGGCAGCGTCGCCAGCTGGAACACCGTCACGAGGCCGAAGAGCAAAATGCCCGCCCAGACGAGCACCGACCAGTTGAAGATCAGCCCCGCGATGAGCAGCGGCCACGAGAGGTTCGAGCCGATGCGCGTGGCCGGGATGATGGCCGCGCGGATGCGGATGGGCGCGTAATCGGTCGCGTACTGCACGGCGTGGCCCGCCTCGTGCGCCGCGACGCCGACGGCCGCGATCGACGCGACGCCGTAGACCTCGTCCGAGAGGCGGATAACCTTCGCCTGCGGGTCAAAGTGGTCGGTGAGCTTGCCCGAGATGTGCTCGATGCGCACATCCGTGATACCGTTGGCCTGCAGGATGCGCTGCGCCGCCTGCGCGCCGGTCAGCCCACTCGTGCAGCGCACGCCGGCATAGCGCGAAAACGCGCTCTTGACCTGGAGCTGCGCGATGAGCGCGATGAGCAACGCCGGCACGACCAGCACCAGATACGTCATATCAAAGCCATAATAATAACCGTTGTACATGGCAGTCATCCTTTCTGATTCGTGCTGCTATTGTACCGCCAAAGCGTGCGCACGTCAACCGGGACAAGCATTTGCATATTGTGTGGTTTTTTTCCTGAAAAACATCCCCCCACCGGGCTTGCGCGGCGGTCGTTTTTTGTTATACTTGTGTCAAATACACGATAAAGAGTATGGGCGATCCGATCATGATTGATGCACACGACATTCGATTTTCCTACGACGGGCCGGGCGGCCGCCGCTCCCTCAACGGTGCGCAGCTGCACGTTTCCCCCGGCGGGTTTGTGGCCGTGCTCGGGCACAACGGCTGCGGCAAATCCACGCTCGTCAAGCACTTCAATGCCCTGCTGCCGCTGCAGCACGGCACGCTGACCGTCGACGGCATGGACGCTGCCGACCCCGCCAACCGCTGGGCGCTGCGGCGCAAGGTCGGCATGGTGTTTCAGAACCCGGACAACCAGTTCGTGTCCACGATCGTGGGCGAGGATGTTGCCTTCGGGCTGGAAAACTACGGCGTGCCGGAAAACGAGATCCCCGCGCGCGTGGCCGCGGCGCTCGCCGCCGTGGACATGGCAGGCTATGAAAACCGCGCGACGCACACGCTCTCCGGCGGGCAGAAGCAGCGTGTGGCGCTGGCCGGCGTGCTGGCCCTGTCGCCGGACATTCTGGTGTTCGACGAGGCCACCGCTATGCTCGACCCCGACGGCCGGCAGGAGGTGCTGCGCACGATCCGCCGCCTGCACACGCAGCAGCGCAAGACCGTCGTCATGATTACACATTATATTGAAGAAGCCATCGGCGCCGACCGCGTCTATCTCATCCACAACGGCAAAATGATCGCCGACGGCACGGCGCGCGAGATGCTCACGCAGCCGGAGCTGCTGGCCGCGGCAGGGCTCACGCCGCCGATGCCGGTGCAGATGTACTACGACCTGAAGCAGGCCGGGATCGTGCTCGCCCGCTGCCCGCTGACGCTCGAGGAGCTTGCGGAGGAACTATGCCGATCACAGTAACGAATCTGACGTGTGTCTACGGCGCGGGGACACCCTTTGAGACCACTGCGCTGCGCGATGTGTCCGTCACGGTCGAAAACGGCAGCTTCGTCGGCATCCTCGGCCGCACCGGCTGCGGCAAGTCCACGCTCATCCAGATCATGGCCGGCCTGCTCACGCCGACGGCCGGCACCGTCATGCTCGACGGGCAGGACATCCACGCCCGCCGCTATGACCGCAGCATCCTGCGGCGCAAGGTCGGCATCGTGTTCCAGTACCCGGAGTGCCAGCTCTTTGAGACGACCGTGGAAAAGGACGTGGCCTTCGGCCTGAAGCACAGCGGCCTGAGCGCCGCCGAAAAGCAGGCGCGTGTGCGCTGGGCGCTCGAGACCGTAGGCTTCTCGTTCGAGAAAGTCCACGACCAGCCGCCGATGGGCCTCTCCGGCGGGGAGAAGCGGCGCGTGGCCATCGCGGGCGTGCTGGCAACGAAGCCGGAGTATCTCATTCTCGACGAGCCGATCGCGGGGCTCGACCCGCTCGGGCGCGAGGCGTTTTTGCGGCTCATCACCGAGCTCAACCGCGGCGGCATGACCATCCTCATGGTCTCGCACAACGCCGACTGTCTGGGCGCGTATGCGCAGCGGCTGCTCGTGCTGGAGGACGGGCAGCTCGTGCGCGACGGCACACCGGAGGAGATCTACGCCGACCTCGACTGGATGCGCGCGCACCGGCTGGGTGTGCCGCAGAGCCGCACCGCCGCCGCCCTGCTCCGGCAGGGCGGGCTGGACATTCCGCAGGACATCGCAAGCTATGACGCGCTGCTCGCGGCCGTGCTGCGCGCGAAGGGCGGTGGCCGCCCGTGAGAGAACACCTGACCGGGCAGTTCACCCCCGGCACCTCGATTCTGCACCGGCTGGACGCGCGGGCAAAGTTTTTCGGCTTTCTTATCCTCATCGCCGCCACCGTGTGCACGGACGCCTGGCTCGGCTATGCGCTGCTGCTCGCCGTCACGGCCGCCGTCGTGGCCATTTGCGGCCTGCCGCTGCGCACCGCGCTCGCGTCCGTGGCGCGCATGGGCTGGTTTTTCCTGCTCATCTTTGTGATGAACGCCCTGTTTTTCGCCACCGACGACGCCATCTGGCACTGGTGGATCCTCACGCTGTCCGTGCCCGGCATCGTGCAGGGCGCGCAGGTGACGGTGCGGCTCGCGCTCATCCTCGTGATGAGCAACGTGCTCACGTGCACGACGCCGCCGCTCGAGATCACCGACGCGATCCAGACGCTGCTCAGCCCGCTGCGGCTCGTGCGGCTGCCGGTCGAGGACATTGCGATGATCCTGTCCGTCGCCGTGCAGTTCATCCCGACGCTGCTCGAGGAGACCGACACCATCCGCAAGGCGCAGATCGCGCGCGGCGCGCGCTTTGAAAGCCGCCGCCTGCACGAGCGCGCACAGGCCATGCTGCCGCTGATCGTGCCGATCTTTCTCAGCGCCTTCAAGCGTGCCGACGAGCTCGCCATGGCCATGGAGGCGCGCGGCTACCGCGGCGCGCGCGGCCGCACCCGAAAAAAGTCCGTTCCCCTGCCCCTGAGCGGCTGGGGCGCGCTTGCGCTGTGCGCCCTTGTGTGCGCAGCGGAAATACTCCTGTAAATCCAAAATCAGAAAGGAACCGAAGTCCGATGCAAACCATGTCTACCGTCAAAAAATCCATCATCACCGCCGTGTGCATCGCCCTGTGCTATGTGCTGCCGCTGCTGTTTCACGGCATTCAGGGCGCTGGCCAGATCTTCTGCCCGATGCACATCCCCGTCTTTCTGTGCGGCCTCGTGTGCGGCTGGCAGTTCGGCCTGCTGTGCGGTCTGGCCGGCCCCGCGCTCTCGAGCGCACTGTGCGGCATGCCCCCGGTGAGCATCCTGCCGTCGATGATGATCGAGCTGGCCGTCTACGGCCTGATCGCCGGCATCATGATGCGCTGCGTGCGCACGCGCCACGTGTACGCCGACCTCTACATCAGCCTCATCGTCGCCATCGTCGCCGGCCGCGTCGTCAACGGTCTGGTCAATGCGCTCATCTTCGCGCGCGGCAGCTACTCCATGGCCACGTGGGTCGCGGGCTCCGTCGTCAAGAGCTGGCCCGGAACCGTCATCCAGCTCGTGTTCATTCCGAGCATCGTGTTCGCGCTCATGAAGGCGCGCCTCATCCCCGAGCGCTACCCGAAGGAGATGCCTGCCGATGATTGAACGCAGTGACGTCATTTCGTTTTTCGACCGCTGTGCCCCGGACTGGGACGCGGAAATGATCCGCAACGAGCCGGTCATCCGCACCATTCTCGACAATGCGGACATCCGCGCGGGCGTGGACGTGCTCGACGTGGCCTGCGGAACGGGCGTGCTCTTCCCGGACTATCTGGCGCGGGACGTGCACAGCGTCACCGGTGTGGACATTGCCCCGGAAATGGCCCGGCGCGCCGCCGAAAAGTTCCCGGATGCGCGCGTGACCGTGCTCTGCGGCGACATTGAGACCGTGCCGCTCCCGCAGCAGTTTGACCGCTGCATGGTCTACAATGCTTTCCCGCACTTTCCCGATCCGGCGCGCCTGATCGCGCATCTGGCGACGCTGCTCAAGCCAGGCGGCCGCCTGTCCGTCGCGCACGGCATGAGCCGCGCCATGCTCGACCGGCATCACGCGGGCGCGGCCAGCACGGTCTCTGTCTCCCTCATCAGCGAGACGGAGCTCGCCGCACGCATGGCCCCGTATTTTGACGTGGACGTCGTCATCTCGGACGACCGGATGTATCAGGTCTGCGGCACGAAAAAATAAAAGAATCCCTTCCCTCTTCTTTCCCCAAAGCGCTGACGCCCCCGAACAAAAGTTCGGGGGCGTTGAGCGTATCAAAAACCCTCGCAGAGTTTACCGCCCGCCGGCGGCGCACAAATTCTGCGCGCAGCAGACTGCAAGCCTTTTGTCGGAAAACCCCTGCGGTTTTCCGGCAGTCGAAACACCCCCGAACCGAAGTTCGGGGGTGCTGCTGTTTTGTGTGTTATTTGCCGATGAACGTGCTGAGAATCTTGGCCATCTCGGCACGGGTCGTCCCGGCGTTCGGGGCAAGGATCGTGTCGCTGCGGCCGCGGATGAGCTGTGCGGCGTTCGCCCACTGCATCTCCGCCAGCGCCCAGGACGGGATCTCCGCCGCGTCCGCATACGCGGACAGATCCGCGCGCTGCGTCGTGTCGCGTCCGGCAAGCTTCGCGTACCCGCACAGCATGACCGCTGCCTGTGCGCGCGTGGCCGGCGCGTTCGGCCGGAACGTGCCGTCGCCGAAGCCGCTGACGATGCCGTTGGCCGCCGCCCAGATCACGGCGTTCGTGTACCACTGACCGGCCGGAACGTCCGTGAACGGGTTATCCGCCGTCACATCCGGTTCGTCCGCCAAGCGGTAGAGGACGGTCACGAGCATGGCGCGGCTGAGCGCCTGGTTCGGCGCAAAGCGCGTGTCGCTCACGCCGAGCATGAGGCCGCGGTTATACACGCGCTTGATCGCGCTGTACGCCCAGTGGTTGTTTACATCGGTAAACGGCAGGAACAGCCCCGGCTCGTCCATATAGTTGGCAGTGAAGAGCACCTCGATCACGTCGCCGTCCGAGAGCTGGTAATCGCTCATGGTAACGTCCGGGAACTCCCCGTTGACGCGGAAGAGCCAGCCGGAATTTTGTCCCTTGCTGAACTCGGCCACGCGCGTGCCGTTGGGGTGGGTGATCGCCTGCACATAGCCGCCCTTGGCCTCATAGGTGTAGCCGTTAGCCGTGAGCACCTGCTGGAACACATCCATCGCCGTCGTGCCCTCGGGCTGATCGTAAACGATGGTCGGCTGGATCCACATGTCGGTGTCTGTGTGCAGCTGGAAGGTGACGGTGCTGGTCGTGACCTGCGGCTCGTCGCTCGTGGGGGCCGTGCCGCGGACGATCAGGCGCGCGGAAACGGCCTGATGGCTCAGCGCCTGGAAATCGGCGTTGCCCGGGTAACGCGCGGCGTACTTGCCAAGCGTCTCACTCGAGAGCTCGCTGACGATCGTGACGGCCTTGTGCTCCGTCGCGCGCGTTACGAGCAGGTTTTCATGGCTGATGACGGCCGGATTCGTCGAGCGGAACAGACGCCACCGCTCACTTGCCTGCCAGCCCGGCAGCTCCGAGGGAACGATGCCGTGGTTGGCCTGATCGTCAACGTCGTACACCCAGACGAGATGGCCGTCGGCATCGAGGTGTGCCTCGCAGAATGCGTGCAGATCGGTCGTGATGTAGTCGGGATCGGTATTCGCATTGCGGATGCCGTCAAAGTAATGCGCCTTGACCTCGGCCATGAGCGCGAGCTCGTCGTCGATCTCCTGCTGCGTGAGCGGCTGGACAGCGATGACAAAGTCGCGCGAGACGGAGATACCGGTCTCCTTGTCGCGGATCGTCACAGTGACGGTGACGTCCTTGGCATCCTCGCCGGGCAGCGGACGGTAGACCTCCACGCGCGCAGCGTTGTTCACGCCCGGCGCCACGATGGTGTCCGCATCGCTGCTCGTGATGATGACCGGTGTATACTTGCCGTCCACACCGAAGTCACCCGTTGTCGGGAAGTGGATATCATTGGCGGCGATGTACTTGCCGTCGCGCTCCTCCAGGACCTCGCCGGTCACGGCGTCGCGCAGGCCGCCGTAGGCGGCGAAGCCCGCGTCGAGCTTGGCCTGCAGCTGCTCGCGCAGCGTCGACTCCTGACCCTTGACGGTCACGGTGAAGACCTTGCTGACCGTGATGGCCTGCTCCTGCGTGCCCGTGAGCTGGAAGGTCACGGTCGCGGTAAGGGTGACGGTCTTGTCCTGCGCAGGCGCCTTGATCACGCCGACATAGGGATCAAAGAGCGTGTCGGCCGTCTGCTGATTTTTATCGCTGATGGCGATCACGGTCGGATCGCTGGACGTCCAGGAGATGAGTGCCCAGCGCTTGCCGTCAATGACTTTCGGCAGCGTGAGATTCTGCGTGACCATGGCCGGGGTCTCGCCCGCGGCGCACAGGCCCTCGGCGGTGAGCTTCGCCGTGATCTCGTTCGAGATCGTCGTGCGCACGCGCAGCGCGTCCCAGCCGATGATGACCGGAACCTTCAGCGTCTCGGTCGCGCCGGCCTTGCTGAGCGCAAACGTGACGCAGTAGCTGCCGCAGTGCATGAGCGGCGTAGTATTCGGGTCAACGTAGTAGTAAGTGATCGTGCCGTCGGCCGCGACGCCCGCGCCGCCAGAAACTTCCTCCACATCGGCAACGCTGACCGCGATGCTGCCGTCATCGAGCTTTGCGCTGAGCATTGCGTTCACATTCATGTCACGGCCGTATTCCGGCGTGAGGGTCACGTTGCCGTCGAGCTGCTCGACGAGCTTTTGCAGCTCGCTCTTGGCGGCGTCTTTGTCGACCTCCGCCTGCGACCAGACGCTGATATAAAAATTGCGGTGCGCAGCAGCGTCGCCGCGCGTGAGCGTCGCCGAGAGGGTGACGGTCCGGATGCCGCTGGCCGGCAGCGTCACGGCGCCGGTGGCCGGGTCGATGATGTCGATGATGCTGCTGTCCGAGCTCGTCCACGTGATGGCCGAACCGTTCACGGCCCCGGTCGTCGGCAGCGCGATCGTCGTGGCCGCGCGGATGTCGGACGTGTCGATCGTCAGGGCCGATGCGTCAGCCTGGAGCTTCGCCGCCTCGGCGGAAACAATGGGAACGGTTCTGTTCGTGTCGATGCCATTCACGCGGCAGGCCAGATAGTTTCCGGCCATATTCTCCGGAATGGTATATTCCAAACCGGTCGCACCGGCGATGTCCTGACGGGTGCCGGCGGATTCCGTGGCATAACGCCACTGGATCTGCAGCGCCGGGAAGTTCGCATAATCGTACTCGCCGCCGCCGAGGACATACACCTTGGCGCGTACCGTCGCGCCCACGGCGGCCGTGCCGTCGATCTCGACGATCGTGATCTGGGGAATGACATAGAGCGTCAGGCTTGCCGTGACGCTGTTGGCCGTGCTGGCCGTGATGACCGCCTTGCCGGAGGCATTGGCCAGCGCCTTAACGATCACGGACTGGTTGGCCGCGCCCGCGCCCTCCGGCGTCTCGAGCGTAACAATGCCCTCGCCCTCCGTCAGCGTCCAGTAGACGTGCGTGTCCTTGTCCATGTCCTTGCAGGCAGCGGTGAGCGTCGCCTGCGGCTGGGGCTCCGTGGTCGTGCGCCAGAGCGTGGCCGGGCCGGTCAGCTCGATGCGCGGGTCGGGCTTAACTGCTTCGCCTGCCTGCCAGGCGAGGATGGGATAGCCGTTGTTGGCGCCCGCCGTGTCCTCTTTGAAGGCGTTGCCGAGCTCGTCCGCAAGGCTCTCGGGGGAGGTAATAGCGATTGCCGTAGCGGGTGTGGCGCCAGCGAGCGCATCCGCCGCCGGATTCGCATAGTAGCTGTTGCTGATCTTGCCCCTAAAGTTTGCGGTAATACCCGCGTAATAGCTTCCGCCATTCGTCGCGGTGATCGTACCACTGTTATAGCAGTTACGAATACTGCTCTCCTTGTTTGTGCTGCTGCCGCAGATGCCGGAAGCATAATACTGACCGCTGATTGCACCGGTATTATAGCAATTTTCAATCGTGACCTTGTTGCTGCCGCCATAGCCAAGAATACCGGCTGCAATGTTGCCATTCCCGTTTACGGTCGCAGTATTCGCACAATTTGTGATCGTGACCGTGCCATTGTTGACCTTACCAACAATACCGGCCGTTCCTGCAGAGCCGTTTTTCTTCGTAGAGGTGACAGCTCCGGCAAAAGAGCAGCTATCGATCGTGGCGCTGGTCTGCGTTCTGCCGACGATGCCGCCAACAAAAGCGCTGTTGCTCGCAGAAACATTGCCCTCGACCTTCAGATTCTTGATGGTCGCGCCGCAGACCGTGCCGAACAGGCCGGCACCGGTGCTCGAAGTCGAGCTCACCGACAGGCCCTTGATGGTGTGGTTCGCGCCGTCAAAGGTGCCGGCATATGCCTGTGACACATAGCCGGACGACGGTTCAAATGGTGTCCATGCTTCGCCGCCCAGGTCAATGTCGGCCGTCAGCGTCGCGCAGAGTTTGCTGGACGCCTCCGCATTGGCCATGTCGCGGAACGCCTTGAGGTCCGCCGCCGTAGCCAGCAGATACGGATCGTCCTCCGTGCCGCTGCCGCTGAGCGTGTCCGCGGCCAGTGCCGCCGGCATGAGGCTGAACACCATTGCCAGCACCAGCAGCAGGGACAGCAACCGTTTTTTCATGTGATTCCCTCCTGAAAGAAAAAATTCTGCCCGCCGAAACCGGCGGACAGGTGCAACAAAACCGGCCGGACGAAATTCCTTCGTTCAGCCATGCAACTTCCGGTTCCGGCAGAAATGCCTGCAGCCTTCGGGTATTCTGACTGATCCGCCTTCCGGCGGCTTCACAGTGACCGACTCGCGGGGCTTTGCACCCACATTTCCCCTGCCGCCCGAAGCGGCGAAGACTGCGCAATATACAGTTCTGAGCGTAGTGTATCACAGGCCGGAACGGTTGTAAATCTTTTTCCGAGCGTCGGCACGGATAAAAAAATCTCCTCCCGGCGGTTACGGGAGGAGATTTTTTGTGCGGGAAACCGCACATTGGGGGGTGGTCACCGGGAGGCGGTTACTCCCGGAAACCTTGGAGAAAAAAACAGAAATGGATGAAAAATAGCAAATGAAAATGAGATCAGCGACGGATGCTCACGATGTCTCTGCCAAGCAGGACCGTGTAAATGCCGCCGATCACGAGCGCAAGCACACCCAGCAGCGCCATCGCAGCAGAGCCCGCGGAGTACGCGCTCATAAAGGAGACAGCGACGATCTCGATCGCGAGAAACGCAACGAACGCAAGAATGTTCAGCCAAATGTTTTTCATAGCAGCTACCTCCTGAAATTTTTTCGGTTCTGGGGAGGCCATCAGCCGATCCCCTCGCTTACAGTTGCATGATAGCATATCGCGCGTCTGTTGTAAAATTCACAATTCCGAAAGGTACGTTTTGCGTTTTCGATTCAATTTAAAATTTTGATGATATTCTTTCGCAAAAATGATATTTTCCTGTCAATCCTTCCCTGTCACCTGTTGGATAGGCGAAAAAATGCTTGACGCAGGCCGGATTTGCGACGTATTATAAGCTTGAGAAAAAAACGGAACCAAATCGGGATAAGGAGGCATCGCCTTATGGAACTTCGTTTGCTGACCACGTTTTTAAAGGTCGCGCAACTGCAGAGCTTCTCCAAGGCCGCAGAATCTCTGGGGTATTCCCAGTCCGCCGTTACGGTGCAGGTCCAGCAGCTCGAAAACGAGCTGGGCGTGCGCCTGTTTGACCGCATCGGAAAAACCGTATCCATCACCCACTACGGGCAGGAGTTCATCCCCTACGCGCGCGATGTCGTGTCGGCCGCCGCACGCGCCGTGTCGTTCACGGTCGAGGAGCGCGACCTGACCGGCACGCTGCGCATCGGCACGATCGAATCCATCATGACGGCCAGCTTCGGAGAGATACTGCCGCTGTATCATGAGCACTGTCCGCACGTGAGCACGCAGCTGATCGAGGGCGACACGAAAACGCTCTCGGATATGCTCATGCACAATGAAGTCGACCTGATCTACACGCTCGACGACATGGGTTACGACGCGCAGCGGATCAAGCTGTTCGAGTGTCCGCAGGAGATCGTCATCGTCGCCAGCCCCAAGCACCCGTTCGCTGCCGCCAAGCAGCTCAAGCTGGCCGACCTCGTCAATGAGCCGTTCGTGCTCATGCCGCAGTTCAACAGCTATCGCCACCAGTTCGACATGGAGCTGGCGCACCAGAAGCTGTCGATCCGGCCGTTTCTGGAGCTGGAGAGCACGAGCATGGTCATGCAGCTGCTCGAGCACAACCCCTATCTGTCCGTGCTGCCGCGCTACACGGCGCGCCGCCGCGCGGAAGAGGGCCGGCTTGCCATTCTGCCGGTCACGGACTGCCACATGGAGCAGTGGAGCCAGCTGGTGCACCACCGCGACAAGGTGCTCACGCCGCAGATCCGCGCCATGGTCTCCGTTATCGCGCAGGTCGAGAACATCCCGCTGCACCTCGGGGACTGACGCGGCGCAAAAGAAAAAGAAAAATCGCCCCCATCGTTCGATGGGGGCGATTTGCTGTCTGTGAACAGAAACTCAGTCGGTCACGTACGGCAGGAGGGCGATCTGACGCGCTCTCTTGATGGCCTCGGTGAGCTCGCGCTGATGCATCGCGCAGGTACCGGTCGTGCGGCGCGGCAGGATCTTGCTGCGCTCGGACAGGAAGCGGCGAAGCTTCGCGGTGTCTTTGTAGTCGATATAAGTGCACTTGTCCACACAGAACTGGCAAACTTTTCTGCGTTTGCGGTTCTTGCTCTTATCTCTGTCAAAAGCCAAGACTGTAATCCTCCTTTATCAAAATCAGAACGGCAGATCGCCGTCATCGTCGTCCAGCTCGGAAAATGCGCTGCCGCCCTGGGGGACATTGTCATATCCGCCATAGCTGCTGCGATGAGCCGGGGCCGATGCGCTCGGCGCTGCCGGGCGAGACGTATCGCCGCCGTCGCGGCGCTTGCTCTCGCCGAAGTAGACATTGTCCGCCACGACCTCCGCGGTCGTGCGCTTTCCGCCTTCGCGGTCAGTCCATTCGCGGATCTGCAGACGGCCGCTCACGGCGGCCATGCTGCCCTTGGTGAAGTACTTGGAGACAAACTCCGCCGTGCTTCTCCAGGCGACAATGTCGATGAAGTCCGTCTGCCGCTCGCCGCCGTCACGGCCGCCGAAATCACGGTCGACCGCCAGCCGGAACGACGCCACGGGGATCTGGGACTGGGTATAACGAAGCTCGGGGTCACGGGTCAGACGGCCCATGAGCACAATGTGGTTCAGCATTGCCGTGCCTCCTTATTCCGGGCGACGGGTGATCAGGGAGCGGAGAATACCGTCCGTGATGCCCAGCACACGATCCAGCTCGGCCGGGAAATCCGGGCCACTGGTGAACTTGACGAGCACGTAGTAGCCCTCAGAAATGTAGTTGATCTCGTAAGCGAGCTTGCGCTTACCCATCTCCTCCATTTCCTCCAGCGTGCCGTTCTGCTCGACAAGCGCCTTGAACTTCTCGACGACTGCTGCAGTCTCTTCCTCCGACAGATTGGGGTTGATGATATACATCAGTTCGTACTTTTCGGTGGTTTTTGCCATTTCAGTTGCACCTCCTTCTGGTCTAGTGGCCCTCATCTCAAATGAGAGCAAGGATCACCCACGTCAACACGCAGGCCATATTATTATACCTGAAAAAGCGAGAAAGTCAATCCCTTTTTGCACTTTCCGGCGTATCGAGCACGTGCACGTTCATCTGCGGGTAGGACATGGACACGCCGTGCGCGTCAAATGCCGCTCCGACGGCCTCCATGAGGTCATAATACACGGTCCAGTAATCGGCCGTTTTGCACCAGACGCGCACCGTATACTCAATATTGCTCTCCCCGTAGCCCGACACGCGCACGAACGGCGCCGGCTCCGGCAGGATGCCGGACACGAGCGACACGGCGTTGTGCAGCGCCGCCTTTACCTGCTCCGGGCGGCAGGTATAGTCCGCGCCGAAGGTCAGATCCACGCGCCGCTGCGGCTCGCGGTTGTAGTTGACGATCTTGGACGCGGAGAGGTCGCTGTTCGGCACGTAAATGTCCTTATTATCCAGCGTGCACAGCTGCGTATAGATCAGGCCGATGTCCTTGACGGTGCCGCTCACGTCGCCGGCCTCGACGAAATCGCCGTCCTCGAACGGCCGCGTGAGCAGGATGGTGATGCCGCTCATGGCGTTTGACAGGCAGTTTTGCACCGAGAGCGACAAAGCCAGGCCGAGCAGGCTGAACACGGCCAGCAGCGCCGTAACGTTAAAGCCAAGACTGTCGGCCACGATGAGGATGGCCATGAACTCCAGCGCGATCTTGAGCACCTTGAGGATGAACCGGCTCAGGCTCTCCGACAGCCGCGAGTGCGCCGAGATGCGCCGCGCGACGCGCATGACGAGCCAGATGACGAGCACGCAGATCACGAGCGTGATGGCGGAGGTGATGAGCTTTTCGAGCGTGAGATTGCCGAGGCTGAAGCCGATGGCGCTGTTCACGTCCTCGATGCTGTCTTTCGTGGATTCGAGCGCGTTCTGATAGGTGTCCGTATTCAAATGGCGGTCTCCCCTTTCGTGCGGGATTTGTTATCTAGTATACGCCATGCCCCGCCGGTTTTCAACACGTTCCGGCGGGCAGGGCGTTGGAGAAGGCTTGCGGTGGTGCCTTTTTGCGCTTTTGAGCGCAAAAAGGCGGGGCTGAAATCAGCCCCGCCTGCGTGGGTAGGTAAACTTATGCCTCGTCGTAAAGCTGCTTGAGCTTGAGCAGGTGCTCGTAGCGAGCCTTGGCGTTGACCTCGGACTTGGCGAACAGCTCCTCGGCACGCTCCGGGAACTCGTTGGTCAGGCGGGCGTAACGCGCCTCGTTCATGAGGAAGTCGCGGTAGCCGCCGGCCGGCTCCTTGCTGTCGAGCGCGAAGGGCTTTTCAGCGGACGGATCGTAACGGAAGAGATTCCAGTAGCCGCAGTCGACCGCGCGCTTCATCTCGCCCTGGCAGTTGGTCATGCCGCCCTTCTTGATGCTGTGCATCTCGCAGGGGGCGTAGCCGATGATCAGGGACGGGCCGGGGTAAGCTTCCGCTTCCTTGATGGCCTTGATGGTCTGCGCCGGGTTTGCGCCCATGGCGACCTGCGCCACGTAGATGTAGCCATAGCTCATGGCGATCTCGGCAAGGCTCTTGCTCTTGAGCTCCTTGCCGGCAGCCGCGAACTGCGCGACCTGGCCGATGTTGGAGGCCTTGGACGCCTGTCCGCCGGTGTTGGAATAGACCTCAGTGTTGAAGACGAACACGTTCACGTCCTCGTCCTGCGCCAGGACATGGTCCAGGCCGCCGAAGCCGATGTCGTAGGCCCAGCCGTCGCCGCCGAAGATCCAGCAGCTCTTCTTGTTGAGGAAGTCCTTGTTGGTCATGATGCGCTGGTAGCGCTCGCAGTCACAGGCGGGCTTGGCCTCCATCACAGCGAGGAACTCCGCCGTGGCGGTCTGGTTGGCCTCGCCGTCGTTATAGGTCTCAAGGTACTTCTTCGCAGCCGCGACCTTGGCGGGATCCTTGCCGTTTTCGGCGATGTAGCGGATGTCCTCCGCCAGATCGTCGCGGATCTTCTTCTGGCCGAGGTACATGCCGAGGCCGTGCTCCGCGTTATCCTCGAACAGGGAGTTGGCCCAGGCGGGACCCTTGCCTTCCTTGTTGACGGTGTACGGGCTGGTGGCAGCCGGGCCGCCCCAGATGGACGAGCAGCCGGTCGCGTTGGAGATCATCATGTGATCGCCGAACAGCTGCGTGACCAGGCGGGCATAGCTCGTCTCGGCGCAGCCGGCGCAGGAGCCGGAGAACTCGAGCATGGGCTGCCGGAACTGGCTGCCCTTGACGGTGAAGTCCTGAAGCTCTTTCTTCTCAGCGACCTTGGCGACCATGTAGTCGAACACGGGCTGCTGATCTTCCTGGCTCTCGAGCGGCTGCATCGTCAGCGCGCCGACCGGGCAGACGTGCGTGCAGACGCCGCAGCCCATGCAGTCGAGCGGGGAGATGGCCATGGAGAACTTGTAAACGCCCTTGCCGGCGCCGACCTTGAAGTCGACCGCCTTGGTCTGCGCGGGCGCGGCGGCCAGCTCGTCGGCCGTGAGCGCGAACGGGCGGATGGTCGCATGCGGGCAGACGTAAGCGCACTGGTTGCACTGGATGCACTTGGTGCTGTCCCACTCGGGCACGGAGACGGCCACGCCGCGCTTCTCATACGCGGAGGCGCCGAGCTCGAACGTGCCGTCGGCGTGATCGACGAACGCGGAGACCGGCAGGCTGTCGCCGTCCATCTTATCGACCGGGGTGAGAATGTCGCGCACCATCTTGACGGTGGCCGGACGGCCGGTCAGTTCCTTGGCAGGCGCTTCGTCGACGGCGTTGGCCCAGTCGGCCGGAACGTCGATCTTCACATACGCGGTCGCGCCGAGGTCGATGGCCTTGTAGTTCATCTCGACGACGTCCTCGCCCTTCTTCATGTAGGAGGCCTTGGCCTTCTCCTTCATGTAGCGGATGGCGTCCTCTTCCGGCATAATCTTCGCCAGGGAGAAGAATGCGGACTGCAGGATGGTGTTGTTGCGCTTGCCCATGCCGATCTTGATGGCCAGGTCAATGGCATTGATCGTGTAGAGCTGGATGTTATTCTTGGCGATGTAGCGCTTGGCGGAGGCGTCCAGATGGTGGCTGAGCTCCTCAGGCGTCCACTCGCAGTTGATCATGAACACGCCGCCCGGCTTGACATCCTGGACCATCTTGAAGCCCTTGGTGATGTAGGACGGGTTGTGGCAGGCCACGAAGTCGGCCTTGTTGATGTAGTACGGGCTCTTGATCTCGTGATCGCCGAAGCGCAGGTGGCTGATGGTCACGCCGCCGGTCTTCTTGGAGTCGTACTGGAAGTAGGCCTGAACATATTTATCGGTGTGATCGCCGATGATCTTGATGGAGTTCTTGTTCGCGCCGACGGTGCCGTCGCCGCCGAGACCCCAGAACTTGCAGGCGATGGTGCCCTCGGGGGAAGTGTCGGGCGCGTCCGTTTCCGGCAGGGAAAGGTTGGTCACGTCATCGACGATGCCGATGGTGAACTGACGCTTCGGCGTGTCGCGCTTGAGCTCTTCATAGACCGCGAACACGGAGGACGGCGGGGTGTCCTTGGAGCCGAGACCGTAGCGGCCGCCGGTGACGACGATGTCGTTGCGGCCGGCATTGGCCAGCGCGGTGACGACGTCGAGGTACAGGGGCTCGCCCTGAGCACCGGGCTCTTTCGTGCGGTCGAGCACGGCGATCTTCTTGCAGGTCGCCGGGATGGCCGCGATGAGCTTGTCGGCGCGGAACGGACGGTACAGGCGGACCTTCACGAGGCCGACCTTCTCGCCGTGCGCGTTGAGGTAGTCGATGACTTCCTCGGCCACGTCGCAGATGGAGCCCATGGAGATGATGACACGGTCAGCATCCGGAGCGCCATAGTAGTTAAAGAGCTGGTAGTTGGTACCGAGCTTGGCATTGATCTTGCCCATGTACTCCTCGACCAGATCCGGCACGGCGTCATAATATTTATTGGACGCCTCACGGTTCTGGAAGAAGATATCGCCGTTTTCATGGCTGCCGCGCATCTGCGGGTGCTGCGGGTTCAGGCCGCGCTGACGGAAGGCATTGACCGCATCCATGTCCACCATCTCGGCCAGATCGTCATAATCCCAGACGGCGATCTTCTGGATCTCGTGCGAGGTACGGAAGCCGTCAAAGAAGTTCAGGAACGGGACGCGGCCCTTGATGGCGGCCAGATGCGCCACAGGGGACAGGTCCATAACTTCCTGCACATTGCCCTCGGCGAGCATGGCAAAGCCGGTCTGGCGGCAGGCCATAACGTCGGACTGATCACCGAAGATGGACAGCGTGTGCGACGCGAGCGCGCGGGCCGTCACATGGAACACGGCCGGGAGCAGTTCGCCGGCCATCTTGTACATATTCGGGATCATGAGCAGCAGGCCCTGAGAGGCGGTGTACGTCGTGGTCAGGGCGCCGGCATTCAGCGAACCGTGGACAGCGCCGGCTGCGCCGGACTCTGCCTGCATTTCCTGCACACGGACCTTCGTGCCAAAGATGTTCTTGCGGCCGGCAGCGGCCCACTGATCGACCAGGTCGGCCATCGGGCTCGACGGGGTGATGGGGTAGATGCCCGCCACCTCGGTGAAGGCGTAGGACACGTGCGCTGCCGCCGTGTTGCCGTCCATGGTTTTCAGCTTTCTCGCCATAGAAACGATTCCTCCTTGTTCATGGTTCCAGGGCAATGGGAATCCGTCCCCGTCCATCCCCCGGACTGACCGGGCCCGATTCCCATTACCCTGGCTGATTACAGCTGCCTCCGGGCGGAGCCTGTCCCCCCGGGGCGCATACATTTTATCACCTTCATTGACGTTTGTAAATCAAATCTTACTCTGAATTATTATTTTTCTTTTTGTTCCTGAATTAGAAGAAATAATTGGATTTTTTCCGTTCTCCTTTGAAAAAAATTATTTAGTTATATATTACTAACTAAACTGAGCATGCTAAAATATGCAGTTTTAAAAGCAGTCCTTTGCCGTATCATGTTCTCCCCTTTCCCTCCGCCGGTACAGGGCCGCTTTTCACCCTTTCGGCGGCGGGTCCGGTATGCTATAATGGATGCAACATGACGAAAGGGAAAGGAGGCGGCACCCATGCTCTGTGAAGTGCGCTCCCTGGGGCTGAGCGGGATCTCCGGCTATGAGGTGCGGGCAGAGTGCGACCTGTCGGCCGGTCTGCCCGCCTTTGAGATCGTGGGCCTGCCTGACGCGGCGGTGAAGGAGGCCCGGGACCGGGT
>ERZ791614.458-NODE-458-length-27774-cov-4.149861_pt1 | contig 27774 bp, 23 predicted proteins | sample MGYA00510274_ERZ791614 | MGnify/ENA primary metagenome ERZ791614 (study PRJEB30046, sample SAMN00715221) | human gut metagenome | study: EMG produced TPA metagenomics assembly of the A metagenome-wide association study of gut microbiota in type 2...
CAGACGTGTACGATGTAGTTTTCCTTGCGCGGGGCGGCCTCCGGTGCAGGGCCAGCGGCATAGCCGAGCGCGATCGCGCCGACGCCGCGCAGCGTCTCCGGCAGGCCCCAGTCGCGCAGCAGCGCCTTGCCGTCCGGGCTGTCAAAGATCTCACGCTCGCGGTTGACCCACACGGTGCCGAGCCCCTCGGCGTGCGCGGCCAGCATGAGGTTTTCGAGCACGCAGCTGCCGTCGGCCAGATAATTTGCGCGCTCTCCGTCGCCGAGCACGACCACGATCACCGGCGCGCCGTAGTAGGGGTCGACGTCCTTGCCGATCACGGCGGCGTTGAGCTTCGTGAGCCGGTCGCGGTAAGCTTTCGTCTCCACGGCGACGATCGTCGCCGACTGCTCGCCCATGGCCGACGGGGCGTAGGTGCCGGCCTCGAGCACGCGCGCGAGTGTGTCTGCGGGCACGGCGTCCGGCTTGTAGGCGCGGATGCTCCGCCGGGTCTTTATGAGTGTCAGAAAATCGTTTTTCATCGGATAGCCTCCTTAATATTAATATATTTATTTAAATAAGCATACCACATTTTTCGCCGATGTGCTATAATATTCAATTGACTCTAACCATTGGTTTTTGCTTTTGACTACCTGCCGGCGCGCGAAAGGAGTTTCTCAGGCCATGCAGAAGATCGCAGCTTTCATCGTCAAAAAACGCAGGCTATTGCTTGTCGTCATGCTGGCTCTGGCGGTGGTCTGCGCGGCGCTGATGCCCTTCGTCGGCATCAACACCGACATGACCAAGTACCTGCCGGACAGCTCGCAGATGAAGATCGGCATGGACCGCATGAATGAGGCCTTCCCCGACGTGGCGGAGACGTACACCATCCGCGTCATGTTCCGCGGGCTGGACGCGCGCGACAAGCTCGCCATCCGCGAGCAGCTGGCGGAGATCCCGAACGTGGATAGCGTGGCCTACGAGCCGGACAGCGACGACTATAACCGCGGCGACGCCACGCTCTACAAGCTCACGACGCAGTATGACTACAAGTCCGACGAGGAGGCGCAGATCGAGCGCGACGTGGCCGACCGCTTCGCCGACTATGACGTGGCCGTGCGCAGCGACGACACCTCGACGCCGGACATCCCGCCGATCGTGTTCATCCTCTCGATCGTGCTTGTGACGACGATCCTGCTCATCGCCTGCCCGTCCTATTTTGAGCCGGTGCTGTTTCTCATCACGATCGGCATTGCCGTGCTCATCAACCAGGGCACGAATATCTTCCTTGGCGAGACGTCGGACGTCACGGCGAGTATCTCGGCCATTTTGCAGCTCGCGCTCTCGATGGACTATTCCATCATCCTCATGAATCGCTACCGGCAGGAGCTGCAGGCCGATCCCGACCGCGAGGCTGCCATGACGCGCGCGCTCACGGCGGCGTTCGGCTCGATCACCGGCAGCTCGGTCACGACGATCGTGGGATTGCTGATGCTGGTGTTCATGCGCTTCAAGATCGGCATGGATCTCGGCATCGTGCTGGCCAAGGGCGTGCTGTGCAGCCTGCTGTGCGTGTTCACGGTGCTGCCCGGCCTGATTTTGTGGGCGGATAAGCTCGTGCGCAAGACGACGAAAAAGCCGCGCGCGCCCAAGCGCGAGCGCCGGAGCGTGCTCGCGGCGCTCGGCCGCTTCAGCTACCGGTGGCGCGGCGCGATCGCAGCGGCGTTCGTGCTGCTGTTCGCGGGTACGTATATCCTGCAGCTGTCGACCCAGATCGCCTACACGCTCACGGACACCGACCCGGTCGCGGAGGTGTTCCCGCCGGACAACCCCATCGTCGTGCTGTACAACAACGCCGACGAGGACGCCGTGGCCGCGCTGGCGGACCGGCTCGAGGCCGACCCGAACGTCAAGAGCGCCATGGCCTATTCCACCACACTCGGCAGGCAGTACACCGCCGCGCAGATGGCCAATGTCGTCGGCGCGCTCGACGCCAGCATCCCGGTCAGCGCCGATATGCTGGGCATGATCTATTACGATGCCCACAGCGGCGGCCGCGCCGTGACCATCCCGGCCGGGCGGTTTCTGCGCTTTGTCACCGACCACGTGGCAAATAACGCCGCCTTCGCGCCGTATCTCGACGCGGGCATGACGGCCAATCTTCAGACGCTGCAAAAGTTCACCGACCCCGCCACGCTCACGCAGCAGCGGACGGCGGAGTCGCTGGCGGACTTTCTCGGCATGGACGCGGCGGACGCCAAACAGCTGCTGCTCTACTACTACACGCAGCACGGCGATGCAAGCACCGGCGGCATGACGCTGCCCGCCTTCTCCAACTTCCTCGTCAACGAAGTGCTCACCGACTCAACCATGGCCGACATGGTCGACGCCTCGACGCGCGAGCAGGCGGCCACGCTGCAGACGTTCACGGACGTGAGCGCCATGACCACGCCGCGCGGCTGCGACGAGATCGCGCAGATGCTCGGTATGGACGAGGATACCGTCCGGCTGCTGTTCGTGGCATACCACACGCTCAACGGCGACCTGCTCACGGGCGAATGGAACGTTTCGATGCAGACCCTGGTCAACTTCCTCGCCGAGCACAGCGCCCTGCTCGATGATGCGCAGGCGCAGCAGATCACGATGCTCAGCCGGATCATCAACGGCTCGGTCGACGGCACGAGCTACTCGGCGGCGGAGCTTGCCGACCTCCTCGGCATGGACGCCGGGCAGGTGCGCCAGCTCTACCTGCTCTACACCAGCCGCCACGGCGACACGAGCGGCTGGACGCTCTCGGTGCAGCAGTTTGTGGACTTCCTGTGCCAGGAGGTGCTGCCGGACGCGCGCTTTGCCGACCAGCTCAGCGGCGTGGATACCAGCCAGCTTCAGTCGGCGCGCACGGTCATCGACGCGGTCGCCTCCGGCCGGAGCTATACGGCGGCGGAACTGGCAAACCTGTTTCAGGGCCTGTCCAGCCAGCTGGACCGCGGCACGATGGAGCTGCTGTTTCTCTACTATGCCAGCGTGTACAGCAGCGATGCCTCGTGGACCATGTCCATGCAGGAGCTGTTTGACTACCTGCAGAACGATCTGCTCACGGACGCGCGCTTTGCTTCCTTCCTGACCGACGACATGCGCGCGCAGATCACCGACGCGCAGACGATGCTCACCGACGCCGTCACGCAGCTGCGCGGCAGCAACTACTCCCGCCTCGTGCTCACGACGACGCTGCCGGGCGAGTCGGACGAGACGAGCGCGTTCATCGCGCAGCTCATGCAGGATCTCGACACCGTCACGACCGGGGACTATTACCTCATCGGCAACAGCGCCATGGTCTATGAGATGGAAAACAGCTTCGACAGCGAGCTGCTGCTCATCACGCTTCTGACGGCGGCGTCGATCTTCCTCGTCGTCGTGTTCACGTTCCGCTCGCTCGTCATTCCGGCGCTGCTCGTGCTGATCGTGCAGTGCGGCGTGTTCATCACCGTCACGGTCGTCGGATTGCAGGGGCTGGAGATCTACTACCTTGCGCTGCTGATCGTCGAGTGCATCCTTATGGGTGCGACGATCGACTACGGCATCCTCTACACGAGTTATTACCGCGAGATGCGCGAGAGCATGTCCGTGCGCGACGCGCTCATCGCCGCCTACCGCGGCAGCATCCACACGGTGCTCACCTCCGGCTCAATCATGGTGCTCGTCACGGCGGTCGTCGGGAAATTTTTCGGCAACCCGACCATCGAGCAGATCTGCCGCACGATTTCCATCGGTGCGTTCTCGGCCATCATCCTCATCCTGCTGTTCCTGCCCGGCATGCTCGCCCTGCTCGACCGCTGGGTGCTGCCGCGCGACCTGCGCCGCCGGCTGTATCCGCCGAAGGCGCCCAAAGCTCCCAAGACCCCCAAACCGCCCAAGGCGGCGCGGGCGTCCTGGCCGTAACCCAACAGATGCACAGAAAAAAACAAGGCGGCGTACCGATTATGGTACGCCGCCTTTCCGCGTGTTCAAAAAGCCTCGCAGTGTTTGCCGCCCGCAGGCGGCAAAACATTGCAAGCCTTTTGTTTTCAAAAGTGCAGCACTTCGATCAGCAGCAGCCAGGCTAGACCGTCTTCATACTGCTTCCGACGTGAAGGAATTCCACAGGTGCTCAAAGACGGTGGTCATCTCCGCTGTCAGCGCGTCCGGGTCGAGGTTCGGCTCGGTCAGGTAGCGCTTGAGGTTCTGGATGAGCCCGCCGACGGTGAACGTCGCCAGCGTGTCGGCAAGTTCCGGGCTGTCCGTCACGGCGCCGCAGTAGGCGCGCACGCGGGCAGGCGCGTCCGCGAGCTATGGCGACATCTGCGCGCTCACGCAGGATCTCTACACGGCGGATATGGACACCGCGCGCACGGAGGCGGCGGTCTGGACGGGCATCTGCATTGCGCTGTTCGCGGCCGGTGCGCTCGCGTTCGCGGGCGTGTGCCTCGGCCACGGGAGAGGAAAGACCGTGGCGTGGTGCACGGCGCTGGCGGCGATCCTGTCCGTCGGCTGCCTGATCGCCATGCTGGCCGCCGGTCACGGTGCGCTGCGCACGCTGTGCCTGTGCGCGGCGCTGGCGCTGCTCGTGCTGGCGTTCGTGGCCGCCGGGCTCGCGCTCCGGCAGCGCGCGCAGCGGGCGCAGTAAGGCGCAGGGAAAGAAAAAACCGGGGCGCAGGCAGCTGCCTGCACCCCGGTTTTGCTTTTGCACCGCGCTGTGTTATAATGGGCCATCACGGTCGAAAGGAATTGCGATCCCAATGGTCAAAGTGCTCTTTATCTGCCACGGCAACATCTGCCGCAGCCCCATGGCGGAGTATCTGCTCAAGGAAATGGTGCGTCAGCAGGGGCTTGCGGCGCAGTTTCAGATCGCCTCGGCGGCGACGAGCCGCGAGGAGATCGGCAACGACGTCTATCCGCCCGCGCGCGCTGAGCTGCGCGCCCACGGCATCCCGGTCGGCCACCGCACCGCCGTGCAGGTCACGCCGCGCGACTACGATGCCTACGACTGGCTGCTGACGATGGACGAGAACAACGCGCGCAACCTCCGCCGCATCCTCCCGCACGACCCGGACGGGAAGATCCGAGCGCTGCTGTCGTTTGCGGGCCTGCAGCGCGGCATCGCCGACCCGTGGTATACGGACGACTTTGGCACGACGTATGACGACCTCGTGCTCGGCTGCACGGCGTTTCTGGACGCGCTGCGCCGCCGCGGCGATATTTAAAGAATGACCGCCCCGGCCGGGGCGGTCATTCTTTCTTTAGATACTTTCACACCGACCAGCGCCGGCGGTCAAACAGCGCGATCGTCACGGTGACGGCGGCGGCGAAAAACACCAGCGCCAGCCACGGCAGCCCCAGCACCCGCGGCAGCGGGGCAAGGCAGGTGATGGCCGCACAAAACAGCAGCGAGCAGTCCAGCAACGCAAAGATGAGCCGGTTCAGCAGCTTCGACTGCGCGGCGCGCGCCGCGTCCGACCACGACTTTTTCACGTTGACGGTCAGCTGCCCGGCATTGGCCTTGCTCAGGAACGCCGACAGCTGCGTCGGCAGCACCGTGAGCTTTTCGCCCGAGCGGGCGAGCTGCTGCGCGAGCGTCTTGACCTTCTTTTCAATGTGTTCGCGGCTCAGGGCGGTGTTCTTGACGTACTCCGCCACGATCTCGATGACGTTCGCGTCCGGCGACACGCTCGTGAGCATGCCCTGAATGACGAGCAGGCTGCGCCCGAGCATCGTCAGCGAGCCGGGCACGGACACGCCGTATTCGTTCAGGATCTGCACGAATTCGTCCACGAGCACGCCCATGTCCATATCGGCCATCGGCATGGACTCATACTTGTGCAGAAAGATGCCGATGCGCTCCGTGAGCGCCTGCTGGTCGGGCGCGCGGTCGTACTGGCCGAGCGCGAGCAGCGTCTGCGTCAGGGCGGGCACGTCCTGGTCATAGATCGTGCGGATGATGCCCATGTACAGCTCCGCCTCGCGCGGGCTGATGCGGCCCATCATGCCGAGGTCGAGCCAGATGATCTTCCCGCCCTGCACGCGGATGTTGCCGGGGTGGGGGTCGGCGTGGAAAAAGCGGTAGACCGTGATCTGGCGGATGTAGTTGTGCACGAGCTTGACGGCGATCTCGTTGAGATCATATCCGTCGGCGCGCAGACCGTCGGCATCGTCGATCTGGTGGCCGGCGATGTACTCCATGACGAGCACGTTTTTCGTGCACCACTTCGGGAACGTGGCCGGGCAGTCGGCGTAGGCCACGCCGTCGTTGAGGCGCTTGAACTCGGCGATGTTGTTCGCCTCGATCGTGAAGTCGAGCTCCTCCTGCACGGTGTGCCACATCTCGTCGAGCACGGCGTGAAAATCCAGTGCGCTCGCAAGCGGCGTGTACTTGAGCAGCGCGGCGGCGCGCTTGAGCAGGCGCACGTCGCGGCTCATGATGTCGTACAGATCCGGGCGCTGCACCTTCACGACCACGCGCTGGCCGTCCGTGAGCGTCGCGGCGTGCACCTGCGCGATGGAGGCCGAGCCGAGCGGCCGGATGCCGATGTCCGAAAAGACCTCCTGCCACGGGCGGGCATAGGCCTGCGTGAGGATGTCCTGCACCTCGGTCAGCGGCATGGGCGTCACGTCCGTGCGCAGCGTCTCGAGCGCGGCACAGTATTCTTTGGGCAGAATGTCCGAACGCATGGACAGAATTTGTCCGAATTTGACAAACGTCGGCCCGAGGTCCACGAAAATATCGCGCACCTTCTCCGGCGTCAGCCCCTGAACGAGGTGGTGCTTTTGCAGGATAGCGACGATCTCGGCGAAGCGCTTGGCCTCGTCGAGCTGCGCGGCGGGGCCGGCCATCAGTCTGCTTCCTTCTTGGCCAGCAGCTTTTGCAGCAGCGCCTCGCGCTCGTCGGCGCTCATGGCGTCCACGTCCACGGCGGGCTTTTCGTCCGCGTCCTTGGCGGCGGCCTGCTTGCAGGTGCGCTTGAGCTCCTCGTTGAGCACGCGCCCCTTCTCCACGGTCACTTCGCCGCGCGCGACGCACTCGTCGAGCAGCTTGCCGAGCTTTTCGCAGCCGAGGTCGGCCGCGCCCACGGAGGCGACGATCAGCTTGCGCAGATAGCTTTCAATAGAATCCATAATCCATACACTCCTTATCTTATCTTGTGCACTTTGCGGTATCGTATGCCCGGTCTCGGGCGGGGATCACGAGTTGGCGTCGGCCGCGGCGGCCGCATCGAGCAGCGCCATGACCCGGCGGTAGAACAGGCGCGTGCGCACGACACCGTTGTTCATCACGCCGCCGATCGCCGCCAGATGGTCGAGATGCTCAACTGGCAGCACCTGCCACACGCCGCGCACCGGCGTCTGTCCGGGTGCAAAGTCCGCGTGCGGCGCGCCGCCGGGATAGCGGGCGGAGATCGTGTTGACCAGCCCGTCGTTCGGCAGCCAGTCGCGCGGCATGCCCGCGCCGTCGCGCCCCATCGCGGTCGAAAACGGCCAGAGCAGCGGCGTCATGGCTGTGTCGGGCTTCTGGTCGTGCGTGAGCAGGCGCGGCAGCGTCCGGCAGCAGGGGATGGAGAAATACCACGTGTCCGGCAGCGTTTCGATGCGTGCATTGAGCGCGCGCGCGCCCGCGGGGCGCAGGTCGTCAAAGGCGTTGTCGCCCGTCGGCAGCGGGTTTTGCGCCAGCATGCGCAGCGCCGCCGTCGTGAGCGGCTCGTCCGGGTCGCGCCGGATGCCGAACTGGTCGAGCCGGAAGTCGTACACGCCCTTGAATGCCGAGATGCCGAGCGCGCGCGCCGCGCCCAGAAACAGCGTCGAGAGCGCATTTGCCGCGTCCGGCTGCACGTTGAGAAACGTGGACCCGTCGTGCGGCGCGGCGATGGCGACCAGCGCGTGCACCCAGCCCGCCTTGCCGCCGGTGAACAGCGGCGAGGGCATCTCGCCCGCGGCCTCGGCCGCCTGCACCTCCTCCGGGCAGCCGTGCGCGAGCAGCTGCGCCAGCAGCCGCGCCGTCGCGCCGCCGAAGCTGTGGCCCACGATGTCGACGGGCCTGTCCGCGCCCCAATCGGGCACGAGCGGGTTCGGGTACGCCGTGCCGAAGCGCGCGTGGCCGAAGCGCTGCGTGTGCGCAATGCCGTAGTCGGCAGTGCCGCCGGTGAGCTCGGCATAGAGCTCGCACGCGCGGTCCCACGCACTCGAGATGATGCCCACCGAGGCGGCGCGGCAGTCATACCCGCAGGCGTTGAGATAACCCAGCACATCGCCCGCCGCGAGCCCCCAGTAGGGCATGGCGCGGTAGAGCGCGTCGCGCGCGCCCCAGCCCAGCAGACCGTGCACGAACACGGTCGGGTACGGCGTGCGGCCGCCGGGCGATGCGTCCGGCAGCAGGCATTCGCCCACTTCCAGCGTCTGCTGCAGCAGCTGCTGCGGTGTTTTCATGGCGCGCCTCCTCCCAAAGCAAATGCATTTACATTTTTATCAATCATAGCACACCCGGGCGGGAGCGTCAATGCTGCGGCGCGGCGGCGTAAAATGACGGAAATACACAGAGGTGCGCCGCAAGAATTGTGCACAAATGCCAAAAGTAAATAAATTCTGAAAAACGGGGTTGACTTTATCGGCTAAAAGCGCTAAAGTAGGCACATCTTCAGTACAGGAGGCCGCAAACATGCGTCTGGAGCGATTTGCAAGCGCATATTCCTACTATTACTTTAGCGAAAGTAATAGTCGTTTGTGCTGCAAAAATACCAGAACCATCTGAGACTTCCCGATCCGGTTTTGACAAGGCTGCACAGACGACTGTGTGGCTTTTTTCTTTGCCGGGACTACATTTAGGAGGAGAAAACGCATGAACATCAAAAAAATCACTGCCCTGCTCTGCGCCGTGGTCATGGTCCTGTCCCTGGCCGCCTGCGGCAGCAATGGCGACAAGGCCGAGAATAAGCACTACACCGTCGGCATCTGCCAGCTTGTGCAGCACGACGCGCTCGACGCGGCCACCAAGGGCTTCCGCGACGCCATCACCGACGCGCTCGGCGCCGACAACGTCACCTTCGACGAGCAGAACGCCGCCGGTGACAGCGCCACCTGCGCCACCATCTGCAACGGCTTCGTGTCCAGCGGCGTGGATCTGATCCTCGCCAACGCGACCGGCGCCCTGCAGGCTGCGGCCGCCGCCACGAAGGACATTCCGATCCTCGGCACGGCCGTCACGGAGTACGGCGTTGCGCTCGGCATCGATAACTTCAGCGGCACCGTCGGCGGCAACATCTCCGGCACGTCCGACCTGGCCCCGCTCGACCAGCAGGCGGCCATGATCCAGGAACTGTTCCCGGATGCCAAGAACGTCGGCATCATCTACTGCTCCGGCGAGCCGAACTCCGTCTACCAGGTCGAGGTCGTCAAGGCCGCACTTGAGAAGGTCGGCTGCACCGTGAATACATACACCTTCTCCGACACGAACGATGTTGTCTCCGTCACCGGCACGGCGAGCGACGCAAACGACGTGCTCTATATCCCGACCGACAACACCGCCGCCTCCTGCGCCGAGGCCATCAAGAGCGCCGCCAAGAAGCCCATCATCGCCGGCGAGGAGGGCATCTGCAAGGCCTGCGGCGTTGCAACGCTGTCCATCGACTACTACGAGCTCGGCCGCACCACCGGTGAGATGGCCGTGAAGATCCTCAAGGGCGAGGCCGATATCTCCACCATGGCCATCGAGTACTACCCGAACCCGGTCAAGAAGTACAACCCCGAGATGGCCAGCCTCTACAACGTCACCATCCCGAGCGACTACGAGGCCATCGGCTGATTATTTGAACGATTCCCGGCTCCCTGCCGCAGTTTCTGCGGCAGGGATACTCTACACGATGAGGTAATGATATGAATTCACTGGTTCTTGCGTCCCTGAGCCTGCCGAATCTGGTTTCGCGTCTGCCTGGCGGCGTTGCCCAGGGCATCATCTGGGGCATCATGGCCCTGGGCGTGTACATCACGTTCCGCCTGCTCGACGTCGCCGATTTGACGGTCGACGGGTCGTTCACCACCGGCGGCGCCGTGACGGTCATGCTCATCATCGCCGGTTGGCCGGCATGGGCGGCGCTGCTCGCGGCCGTGGTCGCGGGTCTGCTCGCGGGTCTCGTGACCGGCCTGCTGCACACGAAGCTCGGCATCCCGGCCATCCTCGCCGGCATCCTGACGCAGTTTGCGCTCTACTCGATCAACCTGCGCATCATGAGCATGAAGGCCAACACCCCGGTCAACCCGGATAAGTACAGCCTGTTTCTGACGCTGCGCAGCGTGCCCGGCGCGATCTGGAAGGGCCTGCTGCTCGCGGCCGTGCTCATCGCGCTCCTCTACTGGTACTTCGGCACCGAGCAGGGCAGCGCCATCCGCGCCACGGGCGCCAACCCGTCGATGAGCCGCGCGCAGGGCATCAACATCAATGCCATGAAGGTGCTCGGCCTGTCGCTCTCGAACGGCATGGTCGCGCTCTCCGGCGGCCTGATGGCGCAGTACCAGGGCTTTGCCGACATCAACATGGGCCGCGGCGCCATCGTCATCGGCCTCGCCGCCGTCATCATCGGCGAGGTGCTGTGCGATGCGTTCTTCCGCAAGGGCTGCAACTTCTCCGTGCGCCTGAGCTTTGTCATCCTCGGCGGCATCGTGTATTACCTCGTCATGGTGCTCATCCTCTGGCTCAAGCTCGACCCGAACGATCTCAAGCTCTTCACCGCCGTGATCGTGGCCGCGTTCCTGGCCGTGCCGTATCTCAAGGGGCAGGCCAAGAGCTCGTTCCACCGCCTGAAGAAGGGAGACAAGTGATATGCTGACATTAGACCATATCTCCAAGACCTTCAACCCCGGCACCATCAACGAAAAGCGGGCGCTCGACGGATTGTCCCTGCACCTGAAGCCGGGCGATTTCGTGACCGTCATCGGCGGCAACGGCGCCGGGAAATCCACCATGCTCAACGCCGTCGCGGGCGTCTGGCCGGTGGACTCCGGCCGCATCATCCTCGACGGTGTGGACGTGACTGCCATGCCGGAGTACCGCCGCGCGCAGTACATCGGCCGCGTGTTCCAGGACCCCATGATGGGCACGGCCGCGAACATGCAGATCGAGGAAAACCTCGCCCTCGCCGCGCGCCGCGGCAAAAAGCGCACCCTGCGCTGGGGCGTCACGAAGGCGGAGCGCGAGGAATATCATGAGAAGCTCAAGAGCTTTGGCCTCGGCCTTGAGGACCGCATGACGGCGAAGGTCGGCCTGCTCTCCGGCGGCCAGCGCCAAGCGCTGACGCTGCTCATGGCCTCCCTGCAAAAGCCGAAGCTGCTGCTGCTCGACGAGCACACCGCGGCGCTCGACCCCGCGACGGCGGCCAAGGTGCTCGAGCTGTCGGACCGCATCGTGCGCGAAAACCAGCTCACCGCCATGATGATCACCCACAACATGAAGGACGCCATCGTTCACGGCAACCGCCTCATCATGATGAACGAGGGCCACATCATCCTCGATATCGAGGGTGAGGAGAAAAAGAAGCTCACGAAGCAGGACCTGCTCGAAAAGTTCGCCGAGGTGGCGGGCGCGCAGGTCGAGTCCGACGAGGTGCTCCTGAGCTGACGCGCGGACATCCCGACCCGATCGGATATTGAAAAAAGAAAAATCTCCGGCGCTGAAACGCACAGCGCCGGAGATTTTTCTTTTTCTGCCACGCATTTCCGCCCGCGCGGCAACACCCACGAAAACCACCAAATTGCGGCCGGAAAGTTTGTGCAGTTTTTTTGTCGGAAACCGCACACAAACACCGAAATTTATGTTAACCTTTTCATACGAAATTTTTTGCTTTTGCGGGTTCGTCGAGGGTTCAGGAGGATAGGGTCCGTGGTTTTTAGCAGCCTGTCGTTTTTGTTTTGCTTCTTTCCGGCGTTTCTGCTGGTGTATTATCTGACACCGTCGCGCCCGGCCGGCGCGCGCAATGCCGTGCTGCTGGTTGGGAGCTGTGTGTTTTATATCATCGGGCTGGACGGTCAGTGGGCGTATCTTGCGCTGCTGGCCGCGTCTGTGCTGGTCAACTACGGGCTGGGCCTTGCCATCACGCGCGACAAGCCGCGCGCAAAGCTGTGGCTCATCGTTGGACTGTGCTACAATTTCCTGTGGCTGTTCCTATTTAAATATCTCAACTTCCTGCTCACCGGCGTCAACGGTGTGCTCGGCTGGGTGTCCGGCGGCAAGGCGGCCGTGCCGCTGCTGGGCTGGGCGCTGCCGGTCGGCATCAGCTTTTACACGTTTTCGGCCGGCGGCTATCTCATCGACGTCTACCGCGGCACGGTCGCGCCGGAGCGCTCGCTGCTCACATTCGGCACGTACCTGACCATGTTCCCGAAGCTCGTCTCCGGCCCGATCGCCAGCTATGCGCAGCTGCAGCCGGAGTTTGGCACGCGCGATGTGTCGCTGCGGCAGACGGTCGACGGGCTGAAGCTGTTCGTGTTCGGCATGGCGTTCAAGATCCTGCTCGCCAACCAGCTCGGCGGCCTCTGGAGCGATGTGACCACGATCGGCTTTGAGAGCCTCTCGACGCCGCTGGCGTGGATGGCCGCGTTCGCGTATTCGTTCCAGCTCTATTTCGACTTCTGGGGCTACTCGCTCATGGCCATCGGCATCGGCCGGATGCTCGGCTTCCACCTGCCGGAAAACTTCCGCTGCCCGTACCTCGCGCTGAGCATGACGGAGTTCTGGCGCCGGTGGCACATCACGCTGGGCACATGGTTCCGCGAGTATCTGTATTTCCCGCTCGGCGGCAGCCGCGGGCGCATGATCTTCAACCTCCTGGTCGTCTGGCTGGCGACCGGGCTCTGGCACGGCGCGCACCTGAACTTCCTGCTCTGGGGCCTGGGCCTGTTTGTGATTCTCACGGTCGAAAAGCTCTGGCTCAAAAAATACCTCGACCGCTGGCCGGTGCTCGGGCATCTGTACATGCTCGTGCTCATCCCGCTGTCGTGGGCGGTGTTTTCCGTGTCGGATCTCGGGCAGCTCGGCGCGTACTTCGGCCGCCTGCTGCCGCTGTTTTCGCACACGGCGGCGGCTTATCCGCTCGATTTTCTCAAGTACGGCAAGACCTACGGGGTGTTCCTCGTGCTTGGCCTCGTGTGCTCGACGTCGCTGCCGGCTTATCTGTACCGCCGGCTCAAGGGCACGTGGGCCGGGGCGGTCATTCTGGCCGTGTTGTTCTGGCTGTGCCTGTTCTGCCTGAGCAAGGGCATGAACGATCCCTTTATGTACTTCCGATTTTAAGGAGCGCTGACGTATGAAACGCATCAAACCGCAATATTTTCTCATCCTGCTGCTGGTGGCCGCGCTCGCGGCGGCACCGTTTCTCATCCGCGGCCTGATCGACCGCAGCAATACCGGCAAGCAGCCGGCCGCATCCGTCACGGCGGCGCCGGAAGAGACCGCCGAGCCGACGCCCACGCCCGAGCCGACGCCGCTGCAGTTCACGACGGTGGACGCCTCGTATTTTGACGATGCGCTCTTCATCGGCGACTCGCGCACCGTCGGTATTGCCGAATACGGCAGCCTGAAAAACGCGACGTATTTCGCCGACGTCGGCCTGAACGTCTACGTTGCGCAGACCAAGGCCATTGCCGTGAAAAACGTCGGCACGGTCACGCTGCCGCAGCTGCTGAGCCAGAAAACGTTCGGCAAGGTCTACATCATGCTCGGCATCAACGAGCTCGGCAACGATCTGGACGACATCACGGCCAAGTTCTCCTCGCTCATCGACACCGTGCGCGCCGCGCAGCCGGACGCCATTATTTTCGTCGAGGCGAACCTGCACGTCGGCCCCTCGCGCTCGAGCACGGACGCGACGTTCAACAACCCCCGCATTGACAAGCTCAACGAAAAGCTCGCCGCGCTCGCCGACGGCAAGACGATCTTCTACATCGACATCAACGAGCTCTTCGACGACGAAAACGGCAACCTGCGCGCCGATGCCAGCGGCGACAGCACCCATGTCTACGCCAAGTACGACCTGGACTGGTGCGACTGGCTGTGCACGAAGGCGATCGTGCGTTAAATCCGAAGAACAGGCAAAGCCAGCCGGAAACCGCTTCCGACTGGCCTTTGCTGTGATGGATCACATATTCCGTTTTTTCTCCCTCGACGCGGTAGCGCGCATCAGCGCTTGAGGATGTACCACACAAACGCGCCGCAGGCAATGATCATACCGCCGCCAACTGCTGCAAAGATCATGTGACTGCCTCCTTTCCCCCAATGTCCTGTCCGTGCTCCGGACGGGATCTGTGAAGATACTTCATTATAAGGAATCTATGCGCTAAGTTTCCGGAAAACAGCGGCCCAAACGCTGCGCAGCCGTTAAGAAGGCGGAAAAGAATGCGCCTGAGGCTGCAAAGACCGTCGCGTTTGGACAGACAATGTGCTATGCTGACAGTGGAGCCAAGACGGCTGTCCGGAAAGAGGGATGCTTATGCAGAAAGCAAGCAAGCGCCTGCCGCAATGGCTGCGCGATACGCTCATGTTCATCTTGATCATGGGCTGCGCCGTTGCCGTGTGCGAGCTGCTGTCCGTCTGCTATGACGATAATAACCCGTTTGCCACATCCGTGTTCATTCTGGCTGTGGTGCTCGTCTCGCGCTTCACCACCGGGTATTGGCCCGGCATTCTGGCGTCGGCCGTCGGCGTGGTGAGCGTGAACTACCTGTTTACATACCCGTTTCACGAATTCAACCTGACGATCGACGGCTATCCGCTGACGTTTGCGGTCATGCTGGTCGTGAGCGTTCTCGTGAGCACGCTCACGACGCAGATCAAGCGGCAGGAGCAGCTGCGTTACGAGGCGGAAAGAGACCGTATGCGCGCCAATCTCCTGCGCAGCGTGTCGCACGATATCCGCACGCCGCTGACGGCCATCATGGGCCTGAGCGCGACCGTGGAGGACAGCGAGACGCTCACGGATGAGGGCCGCGGCATGGTCGAGGAGATCCACCAGAACGCGCAGTGGCTGCTGCACCTGTCGGAGAACATCCTGTCCGTCACGCGCTTTTGCGACGAGGGCGTCGTGATCGAGAAATCGGACGAGGTCGTCGAGGAGATCGTCGGCAGCGCGATCCGGCGCTTTCGCAAAAATTGCGATACCGACATTCCCATCACGGTCTCAAAGCCGGAAGAGATCCTGCTCGCGCCGATGGACGCCACGCTCATCGAGCAGGTGCTGCTCAACCTGTTGGAGAATGTCGCCAAGCACAGCCCGTCGGCAACGGAGATCTTCATCGAGATCCGTGCCGAGGGCCGCCGCGTCTGGCTGACCGTGGCCGACAACGGCGACGGTATCCCGCCGCAGCTGCTCGGCGTACTCTTTGACGGCTATCTGCCGCTCGGCGCCGTGGAGGCGTCCGACCGCAGCCGCCACATGGGCATCGGCCTGAGCGTCTGCCGCGCGATCGTGCGCGCGCACGGCGGCGAGATTTATGCAAGAAACAAGATCGACGGCGGCGCGGAGTTCCGCTTCTGGCTGCCGGCGGAGGAGGAATCGAACACATGATCCGTGATAAAATCATCATCGTTGAGGACGACCCCGGCATCAGCAAATATCTGCAGGCGGCGCTGCGCTCCCATGAGTATGACACGCTGCTCGCGCCCGACGGCAAGACCGCGCTGGAGATGATCGCCTCGCACTGCCCGGATCTGCTGCTGCTGGATCTCGGCCTGCCGGATATGGACGGCAGCGAGATCATCCGCTCCGTGCGCGCCTGGAGCCGGATGCCGATCATCATCATCTCGGCCCGCAGCGCGGAGATCGACAAGGCGTCTGCGCTCGACATGGGCGCGGATGACTACCTGACCAAGCCCTTCGGCACGGTGGAGCTGCTCGCGCGCATCCGCACGGCGCTGCGCCACACGCGCACCGACGGCACGAGCGACGGCCTGGCCATGACGGGGGAGTGCCACGTCGGCGACCTGTGCATCGACTACAATAAGCACCGCGTTTTTCTCGCCGGCGAGGACACGCACCTGACGCCGAACGAGTACAAGATCGTGGCGCTGCTCGGCCGGCACGCCGGGCAGGTGCTCACCTATAAGTCCATGATGAAGGAGCTCTGGGGGCCCGGCGTCGGCGGCGACAACAAGCTCCTGCGCGTGCACATGGCGAACATCCGCCGCAAGATCGAGCCGAACCCGGTCGAACCGCAGTATATCTTCACGGAGGTCGGCGTCGGCTACCGCATGGCTGACAGCCACTGAACCGAGCATAAACGTCATAAAGCGCCCGGAGCGATCGCTCCGGGCGCTTTTCGTGCCCTGCCGTGCGTTCGTCCGCCGTGCGTCGCGGCGCGGGAGGCGGGCGCGTGCCGAAACGGCGTCCGTTTCTCGAACGTGGGCAAAAAGATCCTCGCCCGCAGATGTGCGGACGAGGATCTTGCCTGTGATCCCGGAATTATTTGCCCAGCTCGGCGATCATTTTGCTGCGGATGCCTTCGGTGAGGGCGTTCGTTTTTGTGGCCTTGACCGTTTCGGCTGGGATGACCTCGCGGATGCTGAGATACACGTGCGTGCGCCGCCAGGGGACGTTGTGTGCGATGCGCTCTGTGCCCTCGATCGTCGCAACGACGATGGGCACATTGGCCTTCTGCGCGATCTTAAGCGAGCCAGCGTGCCAGGGCAGCAGCTCGCCGCTTTTGCTGCGCGTGCCCTCGGGATAGATGGCGAACGAGCACTCATGCGCGCGGATGAGATCGGCTGCGGCGTTGATCGTGGTCAGGGCGTTGCGCGCGTTCTCGCGGTCGATCGGCAGAAAGCAGCACCGGCGCACGAACGGGCCGATGACGAACTTGCGCATGTTCGACGGCTTGGACACGAACGCCAGCCGCCAGCGCCGCAGCACCCACCACTGCACCATGGGGTCAAAGTTCGAGCGATGGTTGCTCACGAACAGGTATTCTGTGTCCGTCGGCACTTTTTCGAGCCCCGTGACGTGGATCTTCACGCGGCAGAGCGCAAGGATCCAGCCGTCGAGCGCCATCGTCAGCGCGTGATAAAACGGGCTGATGTGCGTGTACATTTTGTTCGGTCCGGCGAACCACGTGCAGACAAACATCAGCAGCACGTACACAAGATTCGCTGCCACGAAGCAGGCGATCAGGATCGGCAGCAGCCACCAGTAGCTCAGCGCGGGGGACAAAAAATAAATCCACGCGGTGCTGAGCACAGCGGGAATGAGCAGCAGATAATAGAGCATGAATGGGCACCTTCAAGCATATTAAATATTAAAATATTGCCAATAATCATTGACGATAAACTTCCAAATCTATTATAATTGCATCGGAATACCGTGTCAATGAACGAGATGTAAACTTGCGCGGATTCCGAACACATTCTGATTGGAGATAGGATGGGATAAGATGATCGTATTAAAATGGGTGTTCCCGGTGTCCCTGGCGGTGCTCGCCATTGTGCACCTCGTCAGCTGCTGGCGCGGCGATGACGACCTGCGCAAGCCGACGAAGGTCGCGCTGATGCCGGTCGTTGCGCTGAGCTACCTCGCCTTTGCCCGCATGCCGTCGCTTTGGGTGGTCGCCGGCCTGCTGTTTGGCTGCCTGGGCGATCTGTTTCTGCTCTGGCCGCTCAAGAAGAAGTTCTTTGCGCTCGGCACGTCGTCGTTCTTCCTTGGCCACGTGTGCTATCTGATCTTTATCTACACGCACTATGTCATCCGCGTCAGCTGGATCTGGATCGTTGTGGTCAGCGCGATCTATGCCGCCGGTGCCGCGTTCGTGTATGCCAACAGCCGCAGGAATATCCCGCGCGCGCTGCGTCCGCTGTCGCTGACGTATATGCTCATGCTCTGCGTGCTGAGCGTGAGCCTGATCCTGCCGCTGCTGACGGCGTTCTGGTGGGGCAAGCTCGTGGCGTTTTTCGGTGCGACGTTCTTCCTCGCGTCCGACGGTGTGCTGTGCGACATGCTCTTCGTCAAGAAGGCTGAGCCCACGCAGCAGAACTTTGTTGTCATGTGCACGTACATCCTTGCGCAGACGCTACTGGCCATCGGCTTTGCGGCCTGCCCGTGATTGTTAAAAATCTAGGTATTTCAAAGGGAAATGGGACTCTCCGCCACCGGAGAGTCCCGTTTTATGTACAGCGGTGGAAAAATCTTAAAAAATTTGCTATTTTCTCTTTACACCGGGAAGAAAATGCAATACAATGCGTAGCATCTACAGGAGGTTTTTTCGGGGGGAAAAAGAATATGGCAAAAGAAAAGGAAACGGAAAACCGGTCGGAACGGGAGCGGTTTCTTGACTGCATGCTCAAAGAGATCCTCAGCGGGCAGCGCAATCCGGGCGACCGGCTGCCGACGGAGAGCAAGCTGGGCGAGCAGTACGGCCTGCGCAAGACGAACGTGCATCTTGGCCTGCAGGAGCTGGAGCGTCTGGGCTTTCTGAAGGTCGTGCCCCGGCACGCGACCTATGTCGCGCCTTACTGGGAGCAGGCGAACCTGGAGACGCTGGCCGCCATCATGACGCACGGCGGCAAACCGCAGCCGGAGCTGGTGGATGCGTTTCTGGAACTGCGCGAAATGGTCGCGCTCGGCTGGTTCCGCTGGATGGGCCGCAACCCCAAAACGGAGCAGATGCGGCACCTGTACGGGCTGCTCGAGCGGATGGAGGCCATCGCCTACGCGCCGGACGGAGAGAAGGATAATCCGAAATTTCTGGATCTGGTCAATCAGTTTCTGGTGTGCATGTTTGCCGAGTCGGACAACATGATCTTCCGCGTCCTGCTGCGCTCGTCGCGCGAGCTTGCGCACGTGACGTATTACATCGTGGCGTACACGCTGGATATGCAGGAGCTGTGCAAGACTTACCGCACGGTGCTCGACGGGCTGACAAGCGGGCACGCATCCGAGGCGATCGACTGCTGGTGCGGCTGGAGCGACAGGGTCACGGTGCAGTACCGTGAGGCGCTGCTGCAGCTCGGAAGCGAATGACCCATGCTTTTTACCCCGGCGGGACGAATGTCCCGCCGGGGTAAAAGCGTTATTTGTGAACTTTTCGCGCCGCGGTTGCGCTCCACGTGCGCTTGTGTTAAAATCAGGGAAAGAAAACCGGAAGGAGCGAGCCCATGAAGCTGACATTTATCCGCGCCGACCACGAGGTGACCGGCAGCTGCACCCTGCTCGAGATCGGCGGGCACTACGGCCTGATAGACTGCGGCATGGAGCAGGGGCGCGATCTGTTCGAGAATATCGCCATCCCCGTCCCGGCGGCACAGATCGAGTTCGTGCTCGTCACGCACGCGCACATGGATCACACCGGCCACCTGCCGCTGCTGTATAAGCAGGGCTTTCGCGGCACGGTCTACGCCACGGAGGCAACGTGCGACCTGTGCGGCATCATGCTGCGCGACGCGGCGCACATTCAGATGTCCGAGGCCGAGTGGAAGGGGCGCAAGGCCGCCCGCGCCGGCCAGCCGGCGCCCGAGCCGCTGTATACGCTCGAGGATGTGGAGGGCGTGTTGCGCCTGCTGCGCCCGTGCGGCTACGGCAAGCGCATCCAGGTCGGCGAGAACATCATCATCCGCTTCACGGATGTCGGCCACCTGCTTGGCAGCGCGTGCATCGAGGCGTGGCTCACCGAGGGCGGCACGGAAAAGAAGATCGTCTTTTCCGGTGACATCGGCAACACCGACCAGCCCATCATCCGCGACCCGCAGACCGTCTCGGGCGCGGACTACGTGCTCATCGAGTCGACTTACGGTGACCGCAGCCACGGCCCGCGCGTGGACTATCTGACTGCGCTCGCGGACTGCATCCAGCGCACGCTCGACCGCGGCGGCAATGTCGTCATCCCGTCGTTCGCCGTCGGCCGCACGCAGGAGCTGCTGTATTTCATTCGCCAGATCAAGGACGCCGGCATGGTGCACGGCCACCCGCACTTCCCCGTGTATGTGGACAGCCCGCTCGCCAACGAGGCCACGCGCGTCTTTTTGCAGACGGACACGAGCTTTCTCGACGACGAGGCCTGCGCGCTCATCCGCAGCGGCATCAACCCGCTGTATTTTGACGACCTGCACACCGCCGTCACGAAGGAAGACTCCATGGCGCTCAACACCGACAAGACGCCGAAGGTCATCCTCTCCTCGAGCGGCATGTGCGACGCCGGCCGCATCCGCCACCATCTGAAGTATAACCTCTGGCGGCCGGAGTGCACGGTGCTGTTCGTGGGCTATCAGGCAGTCGGCACGCTCGGCCGCAAGCTGCACGACGGCGCCGAGAGTGTGAAGATCTTCGGCGACGAGATCGCCGTGCACGCCGAGATCACCGTCCTGCCCGGCGTGAGCGGCCACGCGGATAAGCAGGGGCTGCTGGGCTGGATCAACGCCATGGAGCAAAAGCCTGCGCACGTATTCGTCAACCACGGCGACGACGATGCGTGCACGGCGTTCGCCGCCTGCCTGCGCGACGAGTACGGCTACGACGCGGACGCACCCTACAGCGGCAGCGAATTTGACCTCGCTGCCGGCGCGTATACCTATGTTGCTCCGCCGCGGCCCATCCGCCGCGACGAGACGCGCCAGGCTGCCGCGGCCGGAAAGCGCCGCGAGAGCCCGGCCTACGCGCGGCTGCAGCGCGCGCTCGGCGAGCTCACGGCCCTCGTGCGCCGCTGCGCCGGATGCCCGAACAAGGGCCTGAGCGCCTTTGCCGAGGAGCTCGAGCGGCTCACCGCCCGCTGGCGCGACCGGCTCGCTCCGTGAGCGGGGATCGCGCATAGACAGAAACCGCCCTGCCGGGCCTCCGGCAGGGCGGTTTTGCGCTTAGATCTTTCCGCGCGCGCGGCCGATCAGATACATCCCGACCGTGCCGACGCCCAGCAGGACGATGTTCACGACCGGCACGACGTTCGTCTGCAGCGCGTCGGTCTCGAATGCGTTCTGCGCCAGAAACAGCGCTCCCGCCCCGGCTGCTGCCGCGCACAGGAGCACGAGCGCGGGCGGGTTCTTCTGCGCGAACAGCCGCCCGTCGCGTGAGCACGCCGCACGCAGGCAGTTGACCGCCAGCGTCAGCAGCATTGACACGAGCACAAAGTCCGGCAGCACCCACAGCCCGATCACGAGCGCGCCGAAGCGCTCGACCGCGTGAAACAGGCTCACATTGCGCAGCATGGTGAAAAACGGGTGGGTGAGCTTTGCCGTCAGCTCCGCGCCGAGAATGCCGATCGTGAACGCGCTCAGCAGCGTCACGAGCACGCACATGCGCACGCACCACCACACGGCCGCGCGCCCCCGGCCGGGTGCGGCCGGCGTGTGCCCGCCGGTGAACGCGCCGAAAAACAGCACCGCCGCCCCGATGCCGAACACCGTCAGCCCGCTGCGCGCCACGCCGGGGAGGTCCTGCGCCGTCACGGGCAGCAGATTGTTCACGTTCAGCCCCGGCACCGCAAACACCAGCACCAGCGCCAGCACGAGCATCAGCAGCGGCAGAAAGATCTCTGAGGCGCGAAAGAGCGCCTTGGTGCTCCCGAGCGCGCCGCAGACCGCCATGGCCAGGATCGTCACCACGAACGGCCACGGCCGGCTCAGCGGGAACACCGCCTCGATGAACCGCTCGGCCCCGATGCGCAGCGCAAACGCACTGTAGAGCAGAAACCACAGCGCGTAGACGCCCAGCAGCACGCGCCCCGCGACCGGCCCGAGCGCGCGCAGCGTGATCTCGCCGATGCCCTCACCCGGCCGCCCGCGATGCAGAATGCCCTCGAGGATCCACGCGAACAGCAGCAGCGGCACCAGCGCCGCCAGCGCGCACAGCCATCCGCCGCAGCCGGCCTCCGCGGTCGTCTTGCGCGGCACGAGATGCAGCAGCGGCGAGAGCAGCACCATCGTGCACAGCGCGTAGTACTGCCGCCGCGTGAGTTGAAGTCCCGTCATGTTCCGCCTCCCGATGTGTCGATGCCGTCGCGCAGGTCGAATGTCCGGCCCACGTCGGCGCTGACCGTCACGCGCACCGGCACGGCCTGCCAGACGGCCGGCCAGTCGTCGCGGATGGCGGCCCATCTGCGCCCGCCGCCGATGGCGAGCGCCTGCCCCACGCCGAGAAAGTCCGCACCCAGCGCCTGTGATGCGGCGATCACGTCTTCCGCCCAGCCGGTCACGAGGGCGGCGAGCGCCGCGTTGAGCTCGTCCTGATAGGCCTGCGCCGTGATCCGGCGCGGCACGCGCAGCTCGGCGATACTCGCGCGCAGCTTCAGCGTCACGTCCACGCGCGCGAGCGCGCCGTTGCTGCCCCATACCGGGCGAAAGCGCGTCTTGCACGTGTCGAGCGTGAGCATGACGGTGCTGCCGTCGCTGTCGGTGACGGCGAGATCGCCGTGCCCGGCTACGCCGAGAAGCATGCTGGCCCCGCGCGCCGTCTCCGGCTCGATGCTGCCGACGTAGTCCCCGTCGCGGAAGATCGCGTATCCCGCCGGGGCGAGCGCCAGCTTGCCGCCCTCGTCCTCCGGTGTGCGCACGCACGTCACAGCGCCCACCACGGCGCAGCCGCTGCCCGCGAGCGCGCGGGCGATGTCCGTGCAGGAGCAGGCATGGCTCATGCCGTCGAGCGCGATGTCCTTTTCCAGCGCCGCGAGCGCTTCCGTCACGTCGGCCTTGTCGTCACCCGTCTCCATGACCGCCTGCTGCGCCGTGCCGCCGCGCACGATAAACAGCGGCGTGCTCAGGCGCATGTCCGGGTCGCGCGCGATGAAGTCCAGCAGCGGCGCGAGCCCGCCCGCCGCGGCCGCCTCCTCGCCGAGGAGCAGATAGCTCGTCTGCGCGTAAAACAGATCGGCGCTCGGCGTGCGGTCCTGCAGCTGGTCGAGCGCCGCGAGCATCGACACGCCGGACTGCGTCATGCGCTTCGGCGCCTTGCCCTCGCATGCCTTGCCCGTCGCCGCGCTCAGGCACACGCCCTCCGGCGCGTTGTCCACGCCGATCGTCTGGATCAGCTCCAGATCCTCGACCGGGCGGTAATTGCCTGAGATCGCGCCGGTGCTGCACCCACTGCACAGCATGCCCGCCGCCAGCAGCAGCGCCAGCGCCCGTCTGCACCGCATGGGCCATCCCTCCTTATATTATAATGGTGTGCCTTATCTTTGCCGCCGGCGGTTGGGGCTGCCGTATTCCGGCGGGCGGAATTTCTCGTCCGGCTGCGGCCGGCGCAGCAGCGTGCGGAAGATCGTCGGCCGTTCGCTGTCCACGAACGGGGCCATATACGCTACGCCGTCGCTCTCGATCGTGCACAGATACCAGATCACGAGCCCCAGCGCCGCCAGAATGCCGAACAATCCCGCCAGCGCCGCCGCCAGCAGCAGACACAGCGCCCGGCGACGATATCGTTTCATGGGAATCCCCCCTTTGTATGCCTGTAAAATTATATTGTACAGGATATGTCCCAATTTCTCAAGCCCTCCCCGGCCTAAAACCGGGTTTTTTCCGGTGCAATTCCTTTTCCGGCCCCGGCAGGTGGAAAAATTAGCTGATCAGCGTGTATTATGGCACACTGATGGCAAATAATCGTCGAAACGGGATGTGGAAATTCCCCTCACCGCTTGTCAAAAAGAATTTTTGACAAGCTCATACAAAAAGCAGCCGAAGGGAGACGCTCCGTAAGGAAGTTGTCTCCCTTTGGTTTTGTCGTCAGCCGGAATTTGGATTTATAGGAAAAACAATCATATTGAAGGATTACGGTAGGAGCAAAAAATAGTAAATAATGATTTTATTTTCTGTATAATAAGAAATATAATTTTACCAAGAATATTTTTTGTAAGGCAAATAATTCTTTGAAAGGATGAAGGGCTATGGCACAACATGAATTTATTACAAAGCAACTAATAGATAAAGGTTGGTCAGAAGATAGAAAATACTGTGTTACCGACGAGCAAGGAAATAAATTTTTGCTTCGTGTTTCTCCGATTGAACAGTATGACAGGAAGAAAAGCGAATATGAACTTATGGGTCAGGTAGCAGCTCTCGGTGTACCAATGTGCCGCCCCTTAGAGTTCGGCACATTTGATGAAGGAGTTTATTCTATTCAAACTTGGATAGATGGCATTGATGCAGAAGAAAATATACATAATTTAACAGACCAAGAACAGTATTCTTATGGTTTTGAAGCGGGAAAAATACTAAAAGAAATTCATAAAATCCCCGCTCCGAAAGAAATAGAAGATTGGGAAATCTATTTTAATCGTAAAGCAGACCACAAAATCAAGATGTATGAAGAATGTCCTGTCAAGTACGAAAATGGGCAAGCCTTCATTGATTACATTAACGCTCACAGATATTTGCTCAGCGGTCGCCCTCGAACCTATCAGCACGGAGATTACCATATCGGCAATATGATGATAGGGAATGATAAGCGACTCTACATCATTGATTTTGATAGAAATAACTTCGGAGATCCGTGGGAAGAATTTAACCGCATTGTGTGGTGCGCTCAAGCTACCCCTTTGTTTGCAACCGGAATGGTAAACGGATACTTCAGCAATGACGTACCAATTCCGTTTTGGGAGTTGCTCGCACTTTATATTAGCAGTAATACTTTATCTTCTGTGCCTTGGGCAATTCCTTTTGGGCAGAGCCAAATTCAAGTAATGATAAATCAAGCAAAAGATGTACTAAGCTGGTATGAGAATATGACGAAATACATTCCGACTTGGTACAAAGGAGTTATTATAAATAAATAATACGAAGCATTTGCCGTCGTGTCCACAGGGATAGCAAGCATCGGATTATGACACCACAATCCGCGAAAAAAGCTAAATACAAATCATTGGAGTCCCTCCCTTACGGAGGGTGCCCCAAGGGCTGCTTTTTGTATGGAAAAATGACGGAATGCCTTGGGGCGTCGGGGACGCCGCCCCCTACGGAATGCGCCGCAGGGAGTGCGGATATGCGGGCGGACAGAGTCGCCCGCCCCTGCGGATGGACCGGAGGTGCGGGAGGCGGAAAATAAAAAACACCGCAGCCACGAAAAAATTTCGGGCGAGGCAGTGTTTTATGTTGACAAAGCAGGCGCGTCTATGGTACAATGAGACGCTATATTGGGAAAATGGGGCTAAAGCCCCATTTCAATCTGCTGTTATGATACCAGCTTTCCCCCGAAATTACAAGTGGAACAGTGCGAAAACAAACAACTCGCCCCCGCGTGTCAAATCGGTGGAGAGCCGTTCCCTGAGGAAAAGCACGGAGAAAATGCGAAAAGAAAGGCGTGAGTATTGAAGATGGCCAAGGACAAGTATTATGGCAAGACCCTGCGCAAGAACTTTGCCAGACACGAAGAGGTCATGGCGATGCCCAACCTGCTGGAGATCCAGAAGAAATCCTATCAGTGGTTCCTGGACACCGGCCTGCGGGAGGTTTTTGCCGACGTGGCCTCCATCGGCGACTATGCCGGCAACCTGGAGCTGAGCTTCATCGACTACAGCATGGACGAAAAGCCCAAGTACGACGTGGAGGAGTGCAAGGCCCGGGACGCCACCTATGCCGCCCCCATGAAGGTCAGCGTCCGCCTGCACAATAAGGAGACGGGCGAGATCAAGGAGCAGGAGATATTCATGGGCGATTTCCCTCTGATGACCCATGGCGGCACCTTCGTCATCAACGGCGCCGAGCGCGTGGTGGTCAGCCAGATCGTCCGCTCCCCCGGCATCTACTACGGCAAGGAGATCGACCTGAAAACGGACCTGCCCCTGCTGACGTCCACGGTGATCCCCTACCGCGGCGCCTGGCTGGAGTATGAGACCGACAGCAGCGAGGTGTTCTGGGTCCGCATCGACAAGAACCGCAAGCTGCCCATCACCTGCCTGATCCGGGCCCTGGGCCTGAAAACCGACGCCGATATTCTGGACCGCTTCGGCGACGATCCCCGCATTGTGGCCACCATGGAAAAGGCCACCTGCAAATCCTATGAGGAGGCCATGCTGGAGATCTATCGCAAGCAGCGCCCCGGCGAGCCGCCCACGCTGGACTCCGCCGAGACCCTGATGCAGAACCTGTTCTTCGATCCCCGGCGGTATGACCTGAGCACCGTGGGCCGGTATAAGTTCAACAAGAAGCTGACCCTGTGGACCCAGGCCAAGGGCCAGAAGCTGGCCGAGCCCGTAGCCGACCCCGCCACCGGCGAGCTGCTGCTGGAGGAGGGCCACGTCCTCTCCGGCGACGACTGCCGCACCCTGGACGCCATCGGCGTGGGTATGGTGAAGGTCCAGCTGGAAAACGGCGACATCATCCGCATTTTCACCAACCGCATGTGCGACATGAGCCGCTATGTGGACTTTGACCCCAAGACGGCGTGCGGCATCAAGGAGCGGGTGCGCTTCGACGTGCTGCAGGAGCTGCTGAGTCAGTATCAGGGCGAGGAGCTCATCGAGCAGTGCCGCCTGCAGGCGGACCGCCTGGTGCCCAAGCACATCATCATCGACCGCGACAAGAGCGACAACGAGTATTACACGCGCCTGTTCGCCAAGGAGCAGTCGTATCGGTCGATGCTCCGAATACTCGGTTACTAGCCCGTCGTGTCGGCGCGGCGCGGATAATACACCGTACAGACAATCCCTCTAAATCCCCTTTTCAAAGGGGATTTTTTATTCCCGCCGGTTCGTCAACGAGCAGTCGTATCATTGTTACTGCGAAGACTCGGATAGCAAGTCTCAGATCACAAAATATTCTACAACGCCCTATTCATATTCCGTACAGATACTTTCTATAAAAAAACGAGAATGTTAAGTAACAATATAAATTGATCCATTATATCTTTAATATATAAAACTAGCTGTATGAGATTCTCTTTCTAAAAGTCATATGTCCGAGTTCCGTTCCCACAACTATTAGCCAACTAAAATTATCTTCTCATGAAAACAATTAGACAATGGATTACATTTTGCATGATCGCCTCTGCTATGTTATCGTGTGCCAAAGATGAAATCAATGAACAAAGTAAAATCACACAAACAGGTCCAAAAGAGACTAAAATCTCGAAAAATGCAATTGCAAAATTAGCTCTCTTATTTGGCGAAAAGAATATTGCATCACCATCTCTTGAAAATTCAACACGAGTCGAACTATCGGTTGAAGGTAGTGACAGCACAGATTTTTCATCCAAGGAGGTAGAATCAATTACCCCAATTGAACTCATAGATTCGAAGGGGAAAATTACTGATTCAATAGATGCCGACAAGGTTCCCGTATTATATGTAGTTAATTATGCTGAAGACAACGGTTACCTGATTGTAGATATGAATGAAAATAACTTCCCGATCATAAGTTTCAACAGCAAGGGTAGTTTTCATTTCAATGAATTGGATTCTCTTCAAAAAATCGAATTTCAGGAACAATACGTCAGCTATGTGGTCGAATGTAACGGCGAAAAAATAAATATATGGGACGATATTGTCGATTGTATGAATAATCCAGAATTGAATGACGATGGAATACCGGTAAATTCGACTGATAGTGTTTGTGTTACAACGATTGAATTTCAACCGGTCGATTCTCTTGAAGAAGCCAACGATAGAGACAGTGTTCTAATTGCAGACGATCTGACCACCATTTCCGAAGATATCCCACACGCGGAAGCAACCCGGGCAATTGCAGACCGAAGCAAGCCGAAAAACAGACCATCCAGATATCCTTTAGTAGGAATTTGGGGATTAAAATGGCATCGAAGCAATCCCTATAATACACTACTGTCCAAAGAAATTACCCCATAGGTTCAGTTGATCTGAATCGGAATCA
>ERZ791614.461-NODE-461-length-27662-cov-5.703698_pt1 | contig 27662 bp, 21 predicted proteins | sample MGYA00510274_ERZ791614 | MGnify/ENA primary metagenome ERZ791614 (study PRJEB30046, sample SAMN00715221) | human gut metagenome | study: EMG produced TPA metagenomics assembly of the A metagenome-wide association study of gut microbiota in type 2...
GCGGTACGCGAGCTGGGTTCAGAACGTCGTGAGACAGTTCGGTCCCTATCCGGCGCGGGCGGAGGATATTTGAGAGGAGCTGTCCTTAGTACGAGAGGACCGGGATGGACGGACCACTGGTGTATCTGTTGTCGACCAACGGCATGGCAGAGTAGCCAAGTCTGGAAGGGATAAACGCTGAAGGCATCTAAGCGTGAAGCCCCCCTCAAGATGAGATATCCCTCCTTCGGGAGTAAGACCCCTTGAAGACTACAAGGTAGATAGGGCAGAGGTGGAAGCATGGCAACATGTGGAGCTGACTGTTACTAATAGGTCGAGGGCTTAATCTGGTTAATAACGGAGAAAACAGATCGGATTTGTATGAAGTTTTGAAGGTACAAACCTTAATAATCCTCGATAGCTCAATGGTAGAGCACTCGGCTGTTAACCGAGTTGTTGTAGGTTCGAGCCCTACTCGGGGAGTTTTTTAGTATAATATATGGTGACATAGCCAAGTGGTAAGGCCCCGGTCTGCAACACCGTCATCGCCGGTTCAAATCCGGCTGTCACCTCTCTTAAAAAGACTACATCAATTTATGATGTGGTCTTTTTTTTATATAATTTGCAAATAAAATATATTGTGGATTTTATGTAATATTCGTAATATATGTTGTACAGATTTCATTATTTTTTAATTTTCTACATTATTTTTCAGGATGCTACACTAAATTAATAAAGAGAAATATAAGTCTGATAAACAGAATTATATTTCTCTTTTTTAACAACTCTTATCCTTTTTTGAATAGTTGTAGTAGTATTATTATTCCTCTTCAGGATATTTCATACCCCATTCGGTTCTTATATCAGACATGATTTTCATAACATCATATGTATACTGACTGTGAATGAGGTTTTCTATTTCATCGGATGATGCAGAGTTTATGGCTTTTTCCATATCACATACTTCGTAATAAAGTGCATCTGATGTATCACCTGCATCAATTACTTCTTTATGACCATTCTCTGTGTATGTAATAGTTGCCTGCATTCCTCTTGGATACTCAAAGATTTCTACATATGCTTTGTCAAAAGATAGTGTAGCGCGTTTTGGCTGCTTGGAATGTAGAGATAATGTGACTGTTGCCATCTCGGCAGCATCATTCATAAGCAGAATGCCTGCCTGTTCATCAACACCGGTCGGAGCATATCTAACCTGTGACAATACATGCGACGGTGTTTCCTTGAAGAACCAGCGAATGAGAGAAAGTGAGTAAACACCAATATCAAGCAGTGCTCATCCTGCAAGCTTACGGCTGAAAAACCTATTTGTCATATTATAATCTTTGTAGCTTCCAAAATTGACCTGAATTAAATTGAGTCTGCCGAGTTGTCCACTTGAAATTATTTTATTTAACTTTTTATAAACAGGCATATGATATATAGTCATGGCTTCAGCAAGAATTACGTTATTTGCTTTGGCCAATGAGATTGCCTCATCGAGCTCTGTAATATTTAATGTGATAGATTTCTCACAGAGTACATGCTTTCCATTAGAAAGGGCTTTTCTTAAATAATTAATGTGAGTATTGTGTGGAGTGGAGATGTAAATGATATCCACATCAGGATCATAAAAGACGTCATCAATGTTGTCATATACCTTTGAAATGCCATATTTTTGTGCAAAAGCTTGAGCCTTTTCATGAGTCCTGTTGGCAACTGAATAAAGAGTACGCCCTTCCTTTGAGAGAGCCTGCGCGAGCTCATTAGCTATTACGCCGCAGCCGAGTGTGGCCCAATTAAGCTGTTTCATATGAATTCCTCCTTTTTTAATAAGGTACTGTAGCTGTGAAGATATATAAATTATTACAAATTCAGCTAAATAACAAAATATCAACTTAAATCATAAAATATAATTAAATCAAAAATATTCAAATCATAAAATATGCACCGAGATCACAATATATGTACCTTAATGAAGATATTCTAGCATGATGATTTATGAATTACAATATATTTAGAAATGAAACAGTCAAAATCAGTCAAAGATAGATTGATGCAATATCTAAATTAGTCAATTTGAACTATTAATATTAATTATAAATTAGTAATAGAAAAGATACTAAAAATAGTAATTAGACAAGTATTAATGATATATATAGTATATTCTACACAAAAATGAATACTGCATTTGCATATATTGCACAATTTTAAAACTTGCTTTATATATTTTTAACAATTTTTAGTGTGATTATTTGTGAATATAAATGACTGATTATGATTGACAATGACGGATTATGAAAATATAATTATACTACAAGTTAAATGAATGTTGAAATGTTTAATACAGTAATTTGAAAATGAGCATTAAATAAATGGCTTATAAAATAAGTCTTTTAATAGTTTGATAAACAGGGGGGATTAGATGCTGGCGGAAGATAGATGCAAAAAAATACTCGATATATTAGATTCGATGGGAAGTGTGACTGTTCAGCAGCTTATGGATGAGCTTGATACATCCGAGTCAACAATCAGGCGTGATTTGGTTGCAATGGACAAGAAGGGGTATCTCACCAAGGTACATGGTGGTGCGATTGCAAATAATACGAATATCCATACTCAGGATGAGAAGGTTATCAACAGGCTTAAGCAGAATCGCAGCGAAAAGGAACAGATTGCCAGATATGCGGCATCACTTATTGTGGATAATGATTTTGTTTATATAGATGCCGGTACTACAACGGCAGTCATGATTGATTATATTACTGCAAAGAATGTGGTTTTTGTTACAAACTCTCTGACTAATGCCAAGAGAATTTCCGATAGGGGATATACAGTATATATTCTGGGTGGCGAGTTTAAGTCTACTACTGAGGCTATTGTCGGAGATGAGGCTGTTGTGACGCTCGATAAATACAATTTTACGAAGGGCTTCTGGGGAACCAACGGAATTACTGTGAAGAATGGATTTACGACTCCGGAGATAAAGGAGGCCATGGTTAAAAAGAAATCCATGGAGAATAGCAAGGAGAAATACATTCTTGCGGATGACAGTAAGTTTTCACAGGTATCAAGTATCAAGTTTGCTGATTTTGAAGATGCTGTAATTGTTACAAATGCACTAAGCAATGACAACTATAAGAAATACAAAAATATTAAGGAGGTCTAACATGATTTATACAGTTACTTTTAATCCATCATTAGATTATATAGTTGATGTAACAGATTTTAAGACAGGAGTAGTCAATAGAACAACCGGAGAGAAGATTTTTGCAGGTGGTAAAGGCATCAATGTTTCCATGGTTCTTAAGAATCTTGGAATGAGCAATACTTCACTTGGTTTTACAGCGGGTTTTACAGGAAATGAAATTAAAAGACTTCTAGCAAAAAAAGGTGTTGATACTGATTTTATAGAGGTGGAGGATGGTATTTCACGTATCAACGTGAAGCTTCGCTCAAATGAGGAATCCGAGATTAATGGTCAGGGTCCTGCAATCACTGAGGACAATATTAAAAAACTCTATGAGAAGCTTGACTGCTTAAAGGAGTCTGATGTGCTTGTGCTCGCAGGAAGTATTCCTGATGTGATGCCTTCATCAATGTATATGGATATCATGAAGCATCTTGAGGGTCGCGGAATAAATATCGTGGTTGATGCGACAAGAAATCTGCTCACAAACGTGCTTCCATATAAGCCGTTCCTCATCAAGCCAAACAATCATGAGCTCGGTGAGATATTCGGGGTTGAGATTACAGACAAGGACGATGTGATAAAGTATGCAAAGAAGCTTCAGGAGCAGGGCGCAAGAAACGTGCTTGTTTCAATGGCAGGCGACGGAGCAGTGCTTGTGACTGAGGATGGACAGGAGTTTAAGGCAAATGCACCTAAAGGAAAGCTCAAAAATTCTGTAGGAGCAGGAGATTCGATGGTAGCCGGATTTGTTTACGGATACCTCAAATCAAATGATTATAAGCAGGCATTTATTTATGGCGTATGTACGGGAAGTGCAAGTGCATTTTCTGAGGAGCTTGCTACAAAGCCTGAGGTTGAAGCACTTATTGATAAATGGGACAGTGCTTCCAATTAAACAAACGGTATCAAAAAGGTTGATATAAATAATTAATATATTCTATTAGGAGGAATGATGTATGACAATCAGGGATTTGTTGGCAGCTGAGAGTATCAATTTAAATGGTACGCCTGCCGGAAAAACCGAAGCATTGAATCAGTGTATTGATTTGATGGCAAAAAGTGGCAAAATAGCCGATGTGGAGAAGTATCGCAAGGGTGTTTTTGCAAGAGAGGAGGAAGGCACAACAGGAATTGGAATGGGTATAGCAATTCCTCATTGTAAGTCTGATGCTGTTACTAAAGCAGGTCTTGCGGCAATGGTTGTAAAGGATGGGGTTGACTTTGAATCACTCGATGGTACACCTGCAAAGATTATTTTCCTTATCGCTGCACCAAACACAGAGGATAATGTGCATCTTCAGGTGCTTAGCAAGCTCTCTGTTATGCTGATGGACGAGCAGTTTACAAATTCTCTTATCAATGCCGGTTCAGTTGATGAGTTTTTAAATATCATCGACAGAGCTGAAAAAGCAAAGGATGAGAAAGAGGCTGCCAAAGAGGCAAAGGCGAAAGAGCCTGTTGAGGTGAAGAAGGACGATGTATTTATCGTTGCAGTTACAGCCTGTCCTACAGGAATTGCCCATACTTATATGGCAGCTGAGGCTATCGAGAAAAAAGCCAAGGAGCTTGGATATCAGGTAAAGGTTGAGACAAGAGGCTCAGGCGGAGCCAAAAATGTGCTCACAGATGATGAAATCGCAAAGGCTGCAGGTGTTATAGTTGCCTGTGATACAAATGTACCTACAGACCGCTTTGACGGAAAGAAGGTTATTGAGTGTCAGGTTTCTGACGGAATCAATAAGGCAGAAGAGCTCATAAAGAGAATTGCTGCTGGTGATGCTCCTGTATTTAAGGCATCAGGTAAAAAAGAGGCTTCACATTCATCAGTTGGTGGAAAAGAGAGCATTGGACATCAGATTTACAAGCATCTGATGAATGGTGTTTCACATATGCTTCCATTCGTAGTTGGTGGTGGTATTCTTATCGCAATCGCATTCCTTATCGATGGATTCAGTGTTGACCTTAATTCACTGCCGGCTGACCAGAGAGCAAATTTCGGTACTATTACACAGGCCGCAGCAATGTTTAAGGGAATCGGTGGAACAGCATTTGGATTTATGCTTCCAATTCTTGCAGGCTTTATCGCTATGAGTATTGCTGACCGTCCGGGTCTTGCAGTTGGTTTTGTAGGCGGTTCAATCGCAGCAAACGGTACATCAGGCTTCCTTGGAGCACTTGTAGCAGGTTTCGTTGCAGGATATATTGTGCTTCTCTTAAAGAAGGTATTTTCTAAACTTCCGGAGAGTCTTGATGGTATGAAGCCGGTTCTGCTTTATCCGCTGCTTGGTATATTCCTGGTAGGCGTTATAATGCAGTTTGTAGTTGAACCTCCAATCGGAGCTTTAAATACAGCTATCAACAATGGTCTTAATGGACTTAATGGTGCAAGCGCAGTAGTGCTCGGAGTACTTCTCGGAGGAATGATGTCAGTAGATATGGGTGGTCCTGTAAACAAAGCCGCTTATGTATTTGGTACAGCTTCAATCGCTGCCGGAAACTACAATATCATGGCAGCAGTTATGATTGGCGGTATGGTTCCACCAATCGCAATCGCTCTTGCAACAATCTTCTTCAAGAACAAGTTCACAGCAGAGGAGAGAAAGGCAGGACCTACAAACTTTATCATGGGATTATCATTTATCACAGAGGGTGCAATCCCATTCGCAGCATCTGATCCGCTTCATGTCCTTCCGGCATGTGTAGTCGGTTCAGCAGTGGCAGGTGGACTTTCAATGGCATTTGGATGTACACTCATGGCACCTCACGGAGGAATCTTCGTAGTTCCTACAATCGGAAATCCGTTAATGTATCTTGTTGCATTAGTAATCGGATCTTTCATTGCATGTGGATTACTCGGATTACTCAAAAAGAAAGTAAGTGAATAAGCAATCCTCAATTATCATTTAATCCAACCTATAAACTAATCAACAAAGGCACTGCTTCGGCGGTGCCTTTGTTGTTATGTTGTGATATAAAAATTAAAAGTATAAACATTCTCTGAAATAACAGCCTCATGCCTTGACGAGTGAATTTTCCAAGCTTAAAGTAGTATTAGGATGAAATAGTAAGTCAAAAAAATCAATTATTTATGAGACTTAAATAAAAAAACAGTGAGGCATAAAATGGGCAAGGTTATAGGTATAGATTTAGGAACAACAAACAGCTGTGTAGCAGTATTGGAGAACAATCAGCCGGTAGTCATAACTAACAGCGAGGGTCAGAGAACAACTCCGTCTGTAGTGGCTTTTACAAAGAATGGAGAGCGACTGGTTGGCGAGGCTGCAAAGAGGCAGGCAGCAGTCAATGTGGACAGGACATTTTTCTCAATAAAGAGACAGATGGGAAGCGATTTCAGGGCAAAAGTGGACGGAAAGCTGTATTCAGCTCCTGAGATTTCTTCTATGATTCTCAGAAAGCTGAAAAAGGATGCAGAGGACTATATTGGTGAGGCAGTGACAGACGCTGTAATCACAGTTCCTGCATATTTTTCGGATGCGCAGAGGCAGGCAACTAAGGATGCAGGAAGGATTGCGGGGCTTAATGTGCTTCGAATCATAAATGAGCCAACCTCTGCGGCACTCGCATACGGACTGGACCACGGACAGCAGCAGAAAATTCTTGTCTACGACCTCGGAGGAGGAACCTTCGATGTGTCTGTTATCGAAATAGGGGACAATCTGATAGAGGTGCTTGCCACAGCCGGTGATAATCATCTGGGTGGAGATGATTTTGATGAGAGAATCACGAATTATCTTGTCACAGAGTTTTACAGACAGCAGAATGTGGATCTGAGAAAGGATAATACTGCTATGCAGCGTGTCAGGGAGGAGGCTGAGAAGGCAAAAAAGGTGCTTTCATCATCATCCTCAACCACTATCAACCTGCCATTTATCACCACTGTAAAGGGACAGCCGGTCCACATGGAGATGAACCTCACAAGGGCTGAGTTTAATGAGATAACAAAGGATCTGGTGGAGAGAACTGCTATTCCGGTAAATCAGGCACTTTCAGATGCGGGGATTTGTGCAGCAGAGCTTGGAATGGTGCTGTTGGTAGGAGGCTCGACACGTGTGCCGGCTGTTGTTGAGGAGGTCAGAAGAATTACAGGAAAAGAGCCTTCACATAACCTGAATCCTGACGAGTGCGTGGCACTCGGTGCAGCAGTACAGGGTGGCAAGCTCGGTGGAGCAATTGTCGCAGGCAGCAGTGCGGCAGAGATTATACTGATGGATGTCACACCGCTTTCACTCGGAATTGAGACGGTCGGTGGTGTCTCAACCAAAATTATTGACAGAAATACGACTATTCCTACGAGATACAGCCAGATTTTTACAACTGCAGGAAGCTTCCAGACCTCTGTGGATATAAAGGTACTGCAGGGTGAGAGGCAGTTTGCAAGGGACAATAAGCTGATTGGAAACTTCAGGCTAAAGGGCATCAAGCCGGCTCCGGCAGGTGTGCCGCAGATAGAGGTGACGTTTGATATAGATGCAAACGGCATTGTGCAGGTTTCTGCAAAGGACCTGGGCACAGGAAAGCATCAGGAGATTACGATTACCGCAAGCTCAAATTTGTCTGATTCTGAGATTGAGCAGGCAATCCGCGAGGCACAGGAGTATGAGGCAACAGACGGACAGAGAAAGGCTTATATTGATGCAAGAAGTGAGGCTGATACGCTTGTGCGACAGGTGGAAAATGTCATGGCTGACAAGGAAAAAAGAAAGGCTATGGACAGCGCACAGAAAAAGAGTGTGAAATCGTCACTTTCATATGTGAAGAAGCTTATTTCAAGGACAAAGCCCGGAAATGTGAGCGAAGAGCAGGCTGCCGAGATAAAGCATGCGGCAGATGAACTGAGAAATGCGGCAGCGGGATTGATTTAATTATAGTAACTACTATTATTCATTTGGCTATTTACGAGAAGCGGATTTTCATATAAAATATGGGTAAGTGGTGAGTATTCATAACCACCCTGAATAGTTATAATGTTAATTTAAATCCGAGGAAATAGAAAATGAATGCGAACGATAAAACAGAAAAGGTACTAAGAGAAATTCATATCATGCTCTCAAAGGCGGAGCCGTATAAGCCGGAGCCGAGCAGGGTGATCATAAACAAGCAGCAAATGATAGATTTACTTGCTGAGCTGAATAAGTGTATATATGCAATACAGGATGAGTATGAGCTTACTGAACAGAGTCGCAATCACGCAGAGAGAGAGTTCAGAAAGAAGGGGGATCAGATAGTCTGGGATGCAAGCAGAAAGGCTGAGGATGTGTATGCAGCATCGGTTATCTATACGGATGAGGCGCTTTCAAGAGTGCGTGATATCATCAATGATACCAACGAGTCACTTGAAAAGCTGTGCAAGAATATGAAGGATAAGATTGCAGAGCAGGAGAAGATAGTTAAAACTAACCAGTATGAGCTCAAGGGACAGCTTCAGGATTTGTCCGATACGGAGAAGTATCTTAAGATTATCGATGACAGAAATAAGGAGATAGAACGTCAGAAAAATGCAGGTAAACCTGTAGAGGAGCGTACTATTGACAATGAAGAGAAGTCCATCTATGCAAACAGACAGACTGAAATCAAGGTAAATATGGATTATATCAGAAAACTGGGACTTGCTGAGGGCGAGGACCTGGGAGATGGTGTAGTGGGTGAAGTGAAGCTTGCAGACGATACACCTGATGCCGGATTAAATCATAGCAATGATAAGGATGAAGCCAAGGCTGCCGGCTCAAAATCGTCTGTTGATGAGGATTATAAGGCAATAAGCAGAAAAGCCGGCAATCCACCTGTTATCAACACAATGGAGGGGAAGGAGCTCACAGCCGGCATCCACAGAATGTGGCAGAGCATCACCGGAAATAAAGGGAAATGAAACACGCCTATGTAATATAAAGCAGCAGTTCAAAACAGAACGGCTGCTTTTTGGCTTATATTTAAAAGTAGGTAATATTAAGCAGATTTTAAGAAAAACAAAGTGGATAATCTGATAAAATATAGCTGACTAACGGCAGGAGAAGGTTTCTAATCAAAATTCATAGAAGGAGGATAATATGACAATATTAGTTTGTGATGACGACAAGGAAATAGTTGAGGCAATTGAGATTTACCTGATGCAGGAGGGCTATAACGTGGAGAAGGCTTACGATGGCATACAGGCGGTTGAAATTATGAAGAATAAAAAAATAGACCTCATGATAATAGATGTCATGATGCCAAAGCTCGACGGGATAAGAGCTACTCTGCAGATACGAAAGGAAAGCAGGGTGCCGATAATCATTCTCTCGGCAAAGACAGAGGATGCTGACAAGATTTTAGGCCTCAATGTGGGGGCTGATGATTATGTTACAAAGCCTTTTAATCCGCTTGAGCTTGTGGCAAGAGTAAAGTCACAGCTTCGCAGATATACCACTCTGTCAAGCAATGATGCAGCCGGAGACAAGGTTTATGAAGCCGGAGGCCTTTTGGTAAATGATGATTTAAAAAAGGTGACTGTGGATGGTGAGGAGGTAAAGCTCACACCGATTGAGTACAATATCCTGCTTTTACTCCTTAAAAATAAGGGAAAGGTCTACTCAATAAACGAAATATATGAGAGTATATGGAACGAGGAGGCGATAGGCGCCGATAATACAGTTGCCGTGCACATCAGACATATCAGGGAAAAAATAGAGATAAATCCTAAAGAGCCGCGATATCTGAAGGTGGTCTGGGGAGTTGGCTATAAGATAGAGGACAACAAATGAAGCAGTATACGATAGGAAAAAAAGCGGCGGTCATAGTTTTGCATCAGCTATGCATGATACTTATGGTGACAGGAGTGTTTGCCACAGGCTATGCATTCAGGCACGATGCGCATGGAAATATTGATATATATACATTAATATCGCTTGCGGGCCTGGTAGGCAGCTTTGTGAGCCTGGCATATATGGCAAACGTGGCCGGAAGAAAATCAGAGGATGATTACACAATATACTATTTACCGATTGACAAGGTATACTCTGATGTGATGCTAGTGATATTTACACTGCTCATGGTATTTATGGGAAAAGTGATTTCAGGCGTAAAAAACCAGCATTTTGACTATGCATCACTTATTATGACGGCAGGCACATTTACTTTTTTGTTTGATCTGGCTTTTATTATTTTATATCAGAGCATTGTAAGGAAGATAAAAGGCAATATACTTTGCACACACAGCCTGATGTACAAGGGATATGAGCTTTTGAAAAGAGTTATTGAGAAAAAGGATATCCACACACAAAAAACCAAAGAAATAATGCGCATACAGGAGGCTCTTGAAGCTATTTCGGAAGGAGCGCTTGACACTACACTCAATGTCAATGAGTTTCATGGGCAGCAGAAAAAGGTGGCGGAGGCTGTCAACCATATACGCCAGGGTCTTATGAGCTCGGTGAATGAGAGTCTTAAGAATGAAAAATTAAAGGCTGATTTAATAACAAACGTGTCACATGATATAAAGACACCTCTGACTTCAATAGTCAACTATGTTGACCTGCTTAAGAGGGAAAATCTGGAAAATGAAAATGCCAAATACTATATACATGTGTTGGAGGAAAAGTCACAGCGCTTAAAGCAGCTTACAGAGGATTTGGTAGAGACATCAAAGATTACCTCGGGAAATGTGAAGCTCAATATGCAAAAGCTTGATCTGGTTGAGTTTTTATACCAGACCGGAGGTGAATTCAATGAGCGCTTTGAGTCGAGAAATCTGACAATAGTTACAAAAATTCCATCAGAACAGATATTTATCTATGCGGATGGACGTCAGCTTTACCGCTCTATTGAAAATCTGTATACTAATGCCGCAAAATATGCACTGGAAAATACCAGAGTGTATGTAGAGCTTGAAAAGGCAGATACAAAGGCAGTTTTTACAATAAAGAATGTGTCTAAGAACGAGCTTGACATAGTAAGCAACGGAAATGTAGACCTGACAGAGCGTTTTGTGAGGGGAGAGAGGTCGAGAACCACTGAAGGAAGTGGACTTGGACTTTCGATTGCAAAGAATCTGACCCATTTGATGGGAGGAAAATTCGAAATTAAGGTAGATGGTGATTTATTTATTGCCACAATTACCTATAATATTATATAATAGTAAATAAAAGAATTTTGAAATACACATACGGAGGTAGAATAAGTGAAATTATATGAAAACGGTGCTTACCTTTTAAACGGTAAGGAAGTAATAATTGATGGACCAAAAGCTCAGGCAGCTGTAAAAAGCAAGACCGGCATGGACATCGACAAACAGACAGCTAAGCAGGCGACAATTGCTTACGGTATTTTAAAGGAGCACAATACATCCGGCAATATGGACAAGCTTCAGATTAAGTTTGATAAGCTTACATCGCATGATATCACATTTGTAGGTATCATTCAGACAGCAAGAGCTTCAGGACTTGAGAAATTCCCTATCCCGTATGTACTTACAAACTGTCACAACAGCCTTTGTGCAGTTGGTGGAACAATCAATGAGGATGACCACATGTTTGGTCTCACATGTGCAAAGAAGTACGGCGGAATCTATGTACCACCTCATCAGGCAGTTATCCATCAGTTTGCACGAGAGATGCTTGCCGGCGGCGGAAAGATGATACTTGGTTCTGATTCACATACACGCTATGGTGCACTTGGTACTATGGCAGTCGGCGAGGGTGGACCTGAGCTTGTTAAGCAGCTTCTCGAACAGACATATGATATTGATATGCCTGAGGTAGTAGGTATTTACCTGACAGGAGAGCCAATAAAGGGCGTTGGACCACAGGATGTCGCACTTGCAATTATCGGAGAGGTATTCGGAAACGGCTTCGTAAAGAACAAAGTTATGGAGTTTGTAGGACCGGGTGTGTCTAATCTGAGCGTTGACTTCCGTATAGGTGTCGATGTTATGACAACAGAGACTACATGTCTTTCTTCTATCTGGAGAACAGATGACCAGGTTAAGGAATTCTTTGAGATTCACGGTAGGGCTGAGGACCACAAGGAGCTTAATCCGGGTGAGGTGGCTTACTACGACAGATTCATTGAGATTGATTTAAGCCAGATCCGCCCAATGATAGCTATGCCATTCCACCCAAGCAATACCTACACTATAGATGAGCTCAATGCAAACCTCATGGATATTCTCGATGACTGTGAGAAGAGAGCTGAGGTAAGCTTTGACGGCAAGGTGAAGCTTGATTTAAAGAGTAAGGTAAGAGACGGAAAACTGTATGTAGACCAGGGAATCATCGCAGGCTGTGCAGGCGGTGGATTTGAGAATATCTGCGATGCGGCTGACATATTAAACGGACATTCAATCGGAGCAGACGAGTTTACACTGAGTGTTTACCCGGCATCTACTCCAATATACATGGAGCTTGTGAAAAACGGAGCTGTAGCAAAGCTTCTTGAGACAGGTGCAATCGTAAAGACTGCTTTCTGCGGACCTTGCTTTGGTGCAGGAGATACACCTGCCAACAACGCATTCTCTATCCGTCATTCAACAAGAAATTTCCCTAACAGAGAGGGTTCTAAGGTACAGAACGGACAGATCAGCTCAGTGGCACTCATGGATGCACGTTCAATCGCTGCAACAGCAGCAAACAAGGGCTTCCTTACATCAGCAGCGGATATTGATGTCAACTTTACAAAGCCTAAATATTTCTTTGACAAGACTATATATGAGAACCGTGTATTTGACAGCCATGGAGTGGCAGATCCTTCAGTTGAAATCCAGTTCGGACCAAACATCAAGGACTGGCCGGCAATGAGTGCACTTCCTGAGAATATGCTCCTTAAGGTGGTTTCAGAAATTCATGATCCTGTTACTACAACAGATGAGCTCATTCCTTCAGGAGAGACATCATCATATCGTTCAAACCCTCTTGGCCTTGCAGAGTTCGCACTTTCAAGAAAGGATCCTGAGTATGTAGGCAGAGCAAAGGAAATCCAGAAGGCCCAGAAGGCTATAGAGAATGGTGAGTGCGCAGGAAAGGCTGTTCCTGAGGTGGCTGAAATCATGGGAGTAGTAAAGAAAAAATTCCCTGAGGCAAGCCATGAGAATATGGGCTTCGGAAGCACAATTTTTGCTGTTAAGCCGGGTGACGGCTCAGCAAGAGAGCAGGCTGCAAGCTGCCAGAAGGTACTCGGAGGCTGGGCAAATATCGCAAACGAGTATGCCACAAAGAGATATCGTTCAAACCTTATCAACTGGGGAATGCTTCCATTCATCATCGATGAGGGAGAGCTTCCGTTCCACAATCTCGACTATATCTTCCTTCCGGGAATCAAGAAGGAAATAGAGGATGCAAAGACGGAGTTTGAGGCATATGTTGTCAAGGATGGTGAATTAAAGCCATTTACACTGAAGATGGGTGAGCTCACAGATGATGAAAGAGAGATAATATTAAAGGGATGTCTCATCAACTATAACCGTAAATAAGGAGATTTTAATCCGATGGAAGAAACCGGAAAAGCTGGTAAAAAATCAAACATTGAGATAAATGAAGATAAGGGTGCGAAGCAGAATTCGCACCCGGGGCGTGAGGAATGGCCACATCTGATCAGAATAGGTGTCATGGTATTTGTCACGTTTGCAGTCAGTATACTGTTTTTCTTTGCACTGTACAGATTTGAGGGTTTTGCAGGCATATGGAGCAAGCTGCTTGCGGCAGCAATGCCCATTATAATGGGACTTGTACTTGCATACCTGATGAATCCTGTCATGCTGTGGCTGGAAAGATGCTTTAAAAAGCTTCTTTCCAAAAAGATGAAAAGCGAAAGCAAGCTGCGAAAGATTTCAAGAGCTCTTGCAATCACAGGCTCGGTTATTATTCTTGTAGCGATTATTTCGCTCCTCATTGCGGCTATTGTGCCTTCTGTCATAGCAAGTATATCAGGACTTATGAAGACACTGCCAAATAACGTTGCGGCATTCATCAACATGATAAAGAACGGCAATTTCGGGGACAGCAAAATAGCTGAGCTCGCAAGCACATGTTTACAGAATACAACCGACTACATTGAGAATTATGCCACAGAAAAGATAATTCCTGAGGCACAGAAGTATGTTGCACAGATTACAACCGGTGTGATTTCGGTAGTCAGAGGTTTATTCAATTTCATTATCGGAATAATCGTGATGGTCTATGTGATGAGTATTCAGGAGACTCTCGCAGGACAGAGTAAAAAGATAATATATGCTGTCTGCAAGCCAAAGACAGGCAATATCATCATTGAGACGATCAGAAAGACAAATGAGATTTTTGGAGGCTTCATAAGCGGTAAGATTATAGATTCACTGATTATAGGTGTGATTGCATATTTCGGATGTCTGATTTTAAGGATTCCATCATCGGTGCTCGTTGCAGTGATTATCGGCGTCACAAATGTGATTCCGGTATTCGGACCGTTTATCGGTGCAATTCCATCGTTACTCATAGTAGTAATTCAGAGTCCGTGGCATGCGCTTTATCTTCTGATATTTATTGTCGTGCTGCAGCAGGTGGATGGCAATATAATAGGGCCTAAGATACTTGGCTCATCTACCGGTCTTTCGACCTTCTGGGTTATGTTTGCCATACTAATCGGCGGAGGAATGTTTGGTTTTCTTGGAATGTTACTTGGTGTTCCGACCTTTGCTGTGATATACTATATTGTGAAAAGAGTTGTTAATTATGCTCTCAGGAAAAAGAAGCTTCCTGAGGACACAAGGGATTATACAAAGACAACAGGCGTAGATACAAAAAATAATAAGCTTAAATACGAGTAGGTGAAATAAGTGGATAAATACGAATACAATCTCAAGCTGGATCAGATAAAAGCCCTAAGCGCCGAGGAGGGCTATATGAGCGCAGCAGAGATTGCAGATAGCATAAATTGGAACAAAATTAAAAATGTAAATACACTCGTTAAAATCGGCGAAATCTACGAGAAGGCCGAAAGATACCAGGATGCAAGGGACATACTTTTAATGGCCTATGACCGTTCACCAATCGGCAGGATGATTATATACAGACTGGCTGAGGTCACCATCAAGATGGGTGATTATGATGCTGCTACAGAGTATTATGATGAGTTTGTTGAGATAGCGCCTCATGATGATATGAAGTATGTATTAAGATATGCCATTAAAAAAGGGCAGGGAGCTTCATTTGATGAGCTTATCACTATTCTTGAAGAGTACAAGGATGAAGAATACACTGAGGAGTGGGCATATGAGCTTGCATATCTATACCACAAGGCCGGAAAAGCCGATAAGTGTATAGATGCCTGCGATGAGCTCATTCTGTGGTTCGGAGACGGACCATATGTGGAGCGTGCGCTGGAGCTCAAGATGCTTTATCAGCCACTTACCAAGGCTCAGGAGGAAAAGTACAGACGATTCAAGGCAGAGAAGGAAAAGCCGGCTAAGATAAAGGATGAGGCTGAGGTCACTGAGATAGGTGCCATGGAGATGGTAAAGGGCGGAGAGATAGTGCATGATGACGTAACTATTCCGCAGATTACTGTAAATCAGGAGAAGTTCAATACTGTAAATTTACAGCAGGAGATTGCCAAGGGTATGCAGCAGATCATTGAGGCCAAGGGCAAGAATGAAGTTGCTGATACGATGGATACCATCAAAAAGATAGTTGAGGATATTCCTTATCTCAAGCTCGAAAAGGAGCAGGAAGAGTATGTACAGCAGCCGGAAGAGACAGAGCATATCGCTACAGATGAAGAGATAGATGGTTCACTTAAGTTGAATTTCAAGGAGCTTTTGGGTGAAGACGCTGACGGACAGATGTCTATGGTCATGAGTGAAAAGACTCAGCTTGAGCATCAGATTACAGGACAGATGTCTATACATGATGTGCTTGAAGAATGGGAAAAGACCAGACATGCGGCTGAAATTGCACTTAAAGAGGCTGAGCAGCAGAAGCTTGAGTCAGCTAAGGCAAGAGCACTTCAGGAGGCAGGAGACATCATGGAGAGACTAAATGATGTCATTCCAAAGCTGGATGCAGGTGTTACTCCGAAGGAACTTCTTGAGGAGGAGTATTTGAAGGTGCCGGTTGATATTATAGAGCAGAAAGCTGCCGTGAAGGAGCCTGAAGAAGAGCAGAAACCGGATATGCAGGAGCTTTATGCAGATGAGACTGTGGATGAAGTACAGGAGCCGCAGGAAGCACCGGAGGATACTATAGACGAAGCACAGGAGTCACAGGAAGAACCGGAAGAAGCTATAGACGAAGTGCAGGAGTCACAGGAAGCACCGGAAGAGGCTATAGATGAAGCCAATGAACCGGTTGGAGAGCCGGAGGATATAATTGTGGCAGAGGAGTCTGAGAAAGACGAGATATTCACGCAGCCGACTACCATGATGCCTGAAATAACAGATGATATGTTAAATGTCGATGATGATACATCAGATGATGAGACTTCACAGGAGAAAGAAAACGTTTCTGAGAAGAGAGATTTTGATCATGTGACATCATTTATCGAGCAGGAAATAGCCAAGATGACAGCAAAGAATCCGGGACTGGAGAAGAAGCTGGATATGGCTAAGACAAGAAAAATGCCGGATATTTCATTGCCGGAGGATTTAGACAGCGAAGAAGATGACTCGAAATTGAAAGAAACAAAACATATAAAAGAGCTTACAAGCGAACAGAAAGCTATATTTTCATATTTCATACCGGTAAAGGGTATGGAGGATCAGATTTGCAAGGCATATAATGCAGTACTTGATCATTTCAACAGGAAAGAAAACGCATCCACAGGCAACCTCATTATACAGGGAGAGCAGGGTTGCGGAAAGACAATGCTTGCTACAAGCTTTATAAAGGTATTACAAAAAGATGGTGAACAGCTTACAGGAAAGATGGGAAAGATTGATGCTGCCGTACTCAATAAAAAGGATGTGCAGCAGGTAGTCAGAAAGATAACAGGAGGCTGTCTCATCATAGAAAGAGCCGGAGATATCGACCGCAGCATAGCTGCCAAGCTATCATTTTTGATGGAGCATGATATTACAGGAACACTCTATATACTTGAGGATACATCAAAGGGTATAAAGAAGGCTCTCTCAATGGATGAGGGCTTTGCATCCAAGTTCACGGAAAAGATATCGGTTCCTATTTTTACGAATGATGAACTCGTATTGTTTGCCAAATCGTACTCGGCAGAGCTTGGGTACAAGATAGATGAGATGGCTATTCTGGCATTGCATAACAGAATCAGCAATATTGAGAGGATAGACCAGGCTACCACTCTGACAGAGGTCAAGGATATAATTGACGAGGCCATAGACAGGGAGGCTCACAGCGGACTGAAGAAGGCTATAAGTATTCTGACAGCCAAGCGATATACAGATGATGACCGAATTGTACTCAAAGAGGATCATTTCAGGGAAAAATAAATACTTATGGGGGTATATATATGTGTAATTTTACAGCAATGGATTGTTACCTGTTTGGTCAGGCAACACACTATGACATCTACAAGAAGATGGGTGCTCACTTAGCTGAGCGCAAAGGAAAAAAAGGAGTGTGCTTTGACGTCTGGGCGCCACATGCGAGGGAAGTATACGTGTTTGGTGAGTTTAACGACTGGAATGAGACCAGTCATGAGATGAAGCGTGTAGAGCCGGAAACCATGGGAGTGTATGAGCTTTTTGTACCGGGAGCGCAAAAGGGTCAGATGTATAAGTTTATTATAGTCACTGAACAGGGTGATAAGCTGTACAAGGCGGATCCATACGCAAACTACGCAGAGCTTCGTCCGGGAACAGCGTCAATCATCACAGATATCGAGCACTTCACATGGACTGACAAAGAGTGGATGGATAAAAGAGCAGCAAAGTCAGATGCTGATGTATATTCTTCACCTATGGCTATATATGAGTGCCATCCGGGCTCATGGATGAGACATCCGGGCAGGGATGATGAGGGCTTTTATACATACAGGGAGCTTGCAAAATCACTCGTATCCTATGTGAAAACTATGGGATATACACATATTGAGCTTATGGGTATTTCAGAGTATCCGTTTGATGGCTCATGGGGATATCAGGTGACAGGCTACTATGCACCTACATCGAGGTATGGAAAGCCTGAGGATTTTGCATACTTTGTTGATCAGTGCCATAAAAATAATATCGGAGTAATCCTCGACTGGGTACCTGCACATTTCCCAAAGGATGCGCATGGACTTGCCAATTTCGACGGAACAGCCACATATGAGTATGCAGACCCAAGAAAGGGAGAGCATCCCGACTGGGGCACAAAGATATTTGACTACGGTAAGAATGAAGTAAAGAACTTCCTTATCGGAAGTGCATTGATGTGGATAGAAAATTACCACGTAGACGGACTCCGTGTGGATGCAGTTGCGTCAATGCTTTATCTTGACTATGGAAAGAGCGACGGACAGTGGGTACCAAACAAGTTTGGAGGCAATAAGAACCTCGAGGCAGTAGAGTTTTTCAAGCATATCAATACACTCATACTTGGAAGAAATCACGGAACTGTAATGATAGCCGAAGAGTCTACCGCATGGCCAAAGGTAACAGGCAAGGTAGAGGAAGACGGACTGAACTTCAGCTACAAGTGGAACATGGGATGGATGCATGACTTCCTTGATTATATGAAGCTGGATCCATATTTCCGTAAAAATAACCACAACAAGATGACATTTGCGATGAGCTATAATGAGAGTGAGAAATATATTCTGGTACTGTCACATGATGAGGTGGTACATCTGAAGTGTTCTATGCTCAACAAAATGCCGGGCTTAGAAGGGGATAAATTCAAGAACCTCATGGCAGGATATGCATTTATGATGGGACACTGTGGAAAGAAGCTTCTTTTCATGGGACAGGAGTTTGCACAGAAGCAGGAGTGGAGTGAGGAAAGAGAACTCGACTGGTATCTGCTTGAGAATCCGGAGCATAAAAAGATCCAGAACTGGGTAAAGGAGCTGCTTCACCTCTATAGGAGAAACCGCTGTCTGTATGAGCTGGATTCAAGCTGGGAAGGCTTTGAATGGATAAATGCAAACGATGCAGACAGAAGCATCTTCAGCTTTATCAGAAAGAGCAAGGATGGCAAGAATAATATGCTCTTTGTCATCAATTTCACACCGGTAGAGAGACCTGATTACAGAGTCGGAGTGCCAAAGCACAAGACATATCAGCTCGTTTTAGATAGTGAGGATCCTAAGTTTACCGGCAAAACGGTAAAAGAGCCTGTAAAGAAGGCTGCAAAGGGCAGAGGCAAGGCAGCAAGACAGTCATATAAGAAGCTGGACTATAAGGCAGTCAAATCAGAGTGTGACGGCAGACCATTTTCATTTGCTTATCCACTTGCGCCTTACGGAGTTGCTGTATTTAAATACTAATATACCGGTAAATAGCAGGGCACGGAGCAGTTTATTGTAAATGTCCAGAGGGTGATTGCGCAAGATAGTCTGTAACACCGATATATATTGCATGTGCCAGGTCATCCTGATAGTTTTTGTCAGTAAGAAGAAGTGTCTCAGCAGGATTACTCAAGAATCCACATTCTACGATTACGGTCGGGGATGTGGATTTTTTAAGTATAAAGTATTCTTTATTGGGCTTAATGCTTCGTGGCTTTACGACACAAAGAGAAGTGTTTAGAGCTCCAAGAACAGAGGATGCGAGCTCTTTTCCTGCATCAGAGGCTTCATAATAGAATACCTGTGGACCGCAGCTTGAATTGTCCTCAAAGCTGTTTTGATGGATACTGATGCTGACTGCCACATTGCTTCTAGACATCAGTGCAGTTCTCTTTGTCAGATCATCTGTCTTTGGATGCTTGGAATTATCCGGGGCGAGGTCGCAGTCGGTGGTTCTGGTCATGACAACAGTAAAGCCTCTGTTTTCAAACAGCTGTTTAAGAGCCATTGAAATACTCAGGTTGACATCCTTTTCCATGACGCCGGAGGTGGAAATCTTACCGGGATCACTTCCACCATGGCCCGGGTCTATTACAATAACAGTTGAATTAGTGTTTTTGCCGGTGTTTTTTGCAAGAGCGCAGACACCTCTTCCGAGGTAGAAGGACAGAATAAAGAGAGCTAAAATAAGACAGTATTTGTTTTTCTTGATAATGTACATATATTTTTTCATATAAGATACCTATAAAAAACCCGATGCACATAGAAGGCATCGGGTGTGTTTGTATATTATATGATTGGCTGATATCATTTATAACCTATAAAAGGTACTGAGTTAGAATGTAGCTGTAAAGGTACGGCCTCTTTCAGTAAGCCTTAAGCAATCAGTCCAGATATTTGATAACAGTATCCCAGACAGATGAATTCTCAAAGCCAAGCTTCCAGAATGCTGCACCGGCGAGCTTATTGTCGTCGACGAGCTTGAGCCTTTTCTCTAAAGATGTACTGTCCTCAAGCCATACCTTGTACAGCTTGTTGGATGCAGACCACTCAGCGTAGTTCTGACCGGATTCCTCATCAAGAGCAGCAGTGGCATTGTTTGTGGCAAGCTGTGCTGCAGCTGCGTCCATACTATATACCTGTGAGGCAACATTGTACTTTGACTGATCCTCGGTATCGGTTACGGCATCATCGTCCTCCTTGGGAGTGAGCTCCCATATTCTGGTATAAAAAGGCATGCCGAGAATAATCTGGTCAGCGGGAACCTCCTTCAAAGTGGATTCAACACCCTCAGTTACCCACGGAATGGAAGAAACTGAGCCGGCATCAGAGCCCTTATAGTGTTCATCGTATCCCATAATCACAATATAATCGGCAAAGTTTGCCATATCAGAGCGATTGAAGAACTTGTTGAAGCTGGCAGGTACTGTGACATCAACTGAAAGTGATATACCGTTATTGTGACACTTTATGGAGAGCTCTCTGATAAACTCGATGTAAGAGTCTCCATATGCTGCTTCTGTGATATTTTCAAAGTCAATATTTACACCATCAAGCTCATAGTTAAATGCAGCCGACATAATCTGATTGATCAGGGTAGTTCTCGTGGATGTATGTGTGAGTACATATGCTGCATCTACATCAGTATTTTCTAAGTTGCTGAACAGTCCCCATACCTCGATGCCCTGGGAATGGCAGTAGCTGACATAATCCTTGCTTGCTATATCTGCCAGATTACCGTTGTTGTCATTTAAATAAAACCAAGTTGGTGACATTACATTTATGCCCTTGGTTGATGAAATTACCTGGGGCACTTTACTGTTTGCTGACTGGCTTGTTACCTGATTCCAGGCAAGACAGATATCCTTATCCTTCTTGATATGCGTAAAGGTCTCTTCCTCATAGTCAGGATTCGTAAGCTTAGTTTTTTTGCTCTCGGACAAAGCCTTGCGCTTTATATATCCAATAACTCCATCCTCAGTGGCAACCTTATCCCATTTGTCACCGGAATCAAGAATAGTAATCTTGTCATCCTTTTTCACTTCTTTTAGAATAGGGCTCTTTATGCCGCCCTTCACGCGGATCTGGGTAGAATTGCTGACAGTGGCACTGTCTATTTCATCCCATTTGCTTGTGATGACGATGCGTGCCGGGTCATCATATGACTTAACGGTGATATTGGAGTACTGTTTTACATAGTCTAAAGCGATAAGCGCAGAGTCAGAGGTGGCTTTCACAATCGGATAGCCAAAGTCATTGGTCTGCTTGGTGACACTGTAGCTATTGCTGTCAGCCGCCGCTGAGATGATATCAGATGCGGTTGTGTAAAGAAGCACATTCTCATTTGCATCCCAGTAAAATCTGGAATTTAATGAGTCGTGAACAAATTTGTAATCAACGTATATTTTTTTATCTATTATTTTAGCCTTGTAATCGGATAGCTCATTATCTACAATGAGAGCAGCCTCATCATCAGAAGAGATATTGAAATACTCTTTAAGATCCTCTGTCTTTTTCGTAGGGGTGTATTTATTGATAAGAGCAGTTATACCCATTATTATTACAACGAGGATAATAAGTCCGGTTACTATAAGTGCAGGCAATAATTTCTTTTTCATGTGTAAAAATCCTTTCCTATTATTTGGTGCCTAAATTGCTTAAGCTAATTATACCATTGTGAAAAAGCATATTCAAATAATATGAAATAAATTTGTAATAAATTAAGAAATTTGTTTATGCATTTTGGCGCGGAAGGAGCAAAAGCTTCCCCCGCGCACATAGCTTTTCTTTTTAAAATATGTCTTTTGGTTGTCTTTTTGCATTTAAACGGGGGAAAGGACCAAAAATATGCTGACATCGATTTCTGAAGAGTAATAAAAATGATATTAATCGGTAATGAATGATTTTTTATAGAAATTGATATTTCCGGAGCTTTCCACACCCAATTTAATTGCTGATTTTTAGTTTCGTTTAATTTGATAAAATATCTGTAAAAATTCCAATATATAAATATAGTTTATTCTTCTATAAAAATACCTCCGTCTATATATAATGATTATGAGTAAAAACTGACAAGTAACAAATGGCCCTATGTCATGAAGCGCTCTATGGCATTAAAAGTATAAACCCTCCGAAAGCTTCGGACATAAAATTGATAAACAGCTGGTTAAAGATGTCATTTTGCATCGTGATATTAATTCCTTTCTGATATCTTATCCAGAGTGCCAAACAGGCTGGTATTGATGAGGAACGGGTCCTCTAAGTAAGGAAAGCCTACCACCGGATACTTAAAATGTTTATGGTTAATTGTCTTTTTCTTTTCCACGAGATTAAACAATATTTTTACGCTTTCTGAATCAGTTATTTTGTTTGAATTGAATAGCTCGATAATTCTGTTAAAAGCGCCCCGGTTCCATTTACTTATTGTACACACAGCGATTCTTACGTCACACCTCATAAATTCCTTTAAGGTGTTTGGATTAAGTATGCCGAAATCAATAATCACACGCTCGTATCTCATGTTTAAAATCTCAGTTAGTGTGGACATGACTGCGTGAGGAAAGAAATCTACATTCTTATAAGTAAAAACCTTTTCGTCTGCTGTCTTTGACAGTGAAAGAATTTCGTGTGTACCATTCAGCTCAACATAGGCGGTTCTATACATGCATTTATTGCTCATATAATTACAAAGAGCAAGGCTTATATGTGTTGTGCCTACATTGTGAACGCTGCCACAGACCCCAACTAACTGTGGTGCAGAATGGACTTTCTTAAATATCCTTTTAAAGTGTCTGATAGTGATGTTCCTCCCTTTAGTTCTAACAGCTTTTGAATCAGCGTTTCCTTTTTAACTGAGCTCTTAAACATATCGCTGTCATAAGGAAAGTGATAAACACTGCAATTAAGTAGTGCCGCAATCGCGGAGGCATCCTGTCTGCTGCACATATTACATATAACCCTCAGGGAAGCTGTCATTTTTTTGAGAATAGAATGATTCCTGTAGATATCATTCAGATGCCAAAAGCTGCCGTTACATACATATAATACGAGATCCATGTCATATATTTTCTCGTTGCACACATCAGTGCCAAGGTCGTATATCTGTATAGCATCCTTTGGAATATTAAATTGTATACCGTCACTGTAGTCGGGTATGCCCTGAAAGCTTTTGTAATAATAATATCCGTTTTTCTGCTTAAAAATCTGCAGTTCGTCGTGATTACCATGGCAAAGTACGCTTTTTGCTGAGTCTATGTAGATACCATGATATCCAAGGATATTGAGTTCGCAGGTGAGTGAAACGGCCACGTGGGTGGAGCCGCAGCCTCTGTGACTGCCTAAAACTGCTATTTTGTGTATGAGATGTGGCTGACCGGTTAATTTTTGAATTTCCTGTATTTCCTGATATAGCTCTGCGACAGTCACGTAACGCAGTGATGCATCAGATGTTGTTGCTTTTTGGATAATATGCTGAAACTTATGGGAAAAGCTGTCTGGGGTAAAGGTCAGTATATACTGCAGAAGCTGACCTAAGCTGTAAATGTCTGCCGCCGGTGTAATTGTATCCTCGGTAAAGCATTCGGGGGCAGAGAATTCTATATTCCCATAGTGATTGAAGTTATTTCCATCCTGGATAACATATGCCGATACGCCAAAATCGATAAGCTTAAGCTTATTGTGGCATACTATAATATGCTCCGGTTTAAGGTCCCTGTAAATAATGGGAGTAGATATCTGTGTATGCAGATAGATAAAAACATTGCATAATTGTTCACAAATATTAAAAAATAAACCTGGGGAAATTAACTGCTGATGAAGCAAAAATGAATCTAATGTCTCGCCGTCGATATATTCTTCGACGATATAGTAAAAAGCATTGTCCTCTTCGAAGTCAAATATACGTGGTATAGACGGATGCTCAAGAGACTTGAGTAGTCTTGCTTCTGATAATGCGGATTCGGCGAAAGCAGAAGCTTTAGGAACTTTCTTTAGAGCTCTCTCCTGATCCATAGATATGTGTCTGACAAGCGTAACGCTACCGGAGCTGCCGGTTCCGAGATCTTTAATCATCTCATATTTGTCAAACAAAGAATGATTTGTATTTTTCATACGCTCCTTTTGGGCCGAGCGCACATCTCATGGATAACTTATAACATACCTGTAAAATAATTGCAACACTTTTTTTATTTTTTTTTAATAGGCCTCGCGCTTTACAATATGACAGGTGTTTATTATAATAGTTTTACGATTTACACGGATATTTTCGGAAAAGGATGTGAAAAATATGAAAATTGAGAAGGTAAATGATAATCAGATCCGCTGTACTCTTACCAGAGAGGATCTTGAGGACAGACATATAAAAATAAGCGAACTGGCATATGGATCAGCGAAGGCGAAAAGCCTTTTTAAAGATATGGTAGAGCAGGCCAATTACGAGTTTGGCTTCGAAACAAATGATATTCCACTCATGGTGGAGGCGATTCCACTGCCATCAGAGTCTATAGTGCTTATCATCACAAAGGTTGAATATCCGGATGAGCTTGACACCAGATTTTCAAAGTTTTCGGAGGCAGATGATGACTTTACGGACTTAGGAAATGCAGGACAGCCTCCGGTGATAAAGGGAGCTGCTGATATTTTGGAGCTGTTTGAGCGTATCAAGAAGGAAAATGAGAAGACAGCTGATAGTGAGCAGAGCACTGATGATATTACAGAAGAACAGGCTGAGGCTGACGTGGTCAAGCTGTTTGTTTTTGATAAATTTGATGATGTGCGCAGAATTTCGCATGTGCTTGACGGCTTTTACAGCGGCAGAAATGACTTATACCGCGACGCTTCAAGCAATAAGTACTATCTTGTGGCCCACAAGAGTGAGCATACTCCGAAGGAATTCAACAAAGTGTGCAATATTATTTCAGAGTACGCATATCAGAAGAACTATGTGCCTGCCAATGAAGCATTTTTCAAGGAGCATGGTAATGTGATTATTGAAGAAGCTGCTATCCAGACGCTGGCAGCACTTTAACAGAATATTGATTGCAAATAAAAGACGGCCTGCATAAGCAAGCCGTCTTTTCGTAAATTAACCGAGGTCGTGATCAATGAATGTGTTGATTTCAACGACAAGATCATCCGGGTCAAGTCCGTGAACCATAGCAGCCTCTTCGATTGTCTCCATCTGTGATGATGGGCATCCGAGACAGTGCATGCCGATATTTAAAAGTAATGGTGCCACGTTCTGGTCAATCTGAAGAAGATCACCAATCATAGTGTCCTTAGTAACTCTAGCCATTATTGTTTCCTCCTATTAGTCTTTTAATGTGCCTATTATAATACGATTTGCATTTAATTGCAAATTATACTATAAAGATTTTTTTTGAGAAGGTACTTTCATTATTGTCGAGGTAATAAGCAATGAAAAATGAATTGAAGAAAACTGCCCTCGTGTCAGAGGACAGGGAAGCCTTGAGAAAGGGAGTGTCGGATGTACAGGTGGCACTTGATGAGCTGATGGGGGCACTTGACTTTAAGTATCCTCTCGCAGGACAGCTTTATCCACTGTACTCATACTGCAAGAGGCCTCTTTTTTAGTTCATTAAGCCTCATTAAACCTCATTAAGCCGCTTGGCACAGTTTAATAGAAATTTATACCGCATGGAAACAGCCTTGGCCTGATAGATGTAGTAGTCAATTAAATCGGGCTCAACCACATTTTCCAGGTTAGTGTATACAATTTGAAGTTCATCTGTTGTTTTCTTGATGTCATCCTGCAAGGTCTTGTAACCGTCATTTACAGGCGTTTCTTTAAATAATTTCATGAATTCCTCCAACAAAATAAGTCTTAATACAAGTATAAGCAAAAGCGTTTCTTCTATTCACAGATTTTGTAAAAAGTGCTTTTGACATGTGAAAAACCAGTAAAATCAAGGTTTTGACTGTGGATTAATGTGTTGGGTTTAGCTGCATTTTGTGGATAACTAACAAAAAGTATTTATTTTAAAAAAAGCTATAGACAAAATCGGGATTGCGTTGTTATAATTCGTCTCACGAAAGGAGAGGTGATGAAAATACAGTGATTGTGAAATTAATATCACACCTCATGCTGTATATACTGCTTACAGTAGCAGCAATTGGGGATTTCAAAAATTATAGAATCAGTAACCGGCTGATTCTGACGGGACTTGGTTGTGCGTTTCTATTTCGCTTAGTGGGGGGCAAGGTAGCGAGCATCATCTGGTTTCTTCCAGATATAGTTTTTCCGGTTGTCATTTTATATTTCTTATATCTTTCAGGCATTTTAGGAGCCGGGGATATCAAGTTATTTTCAGTAGTATGTGCATTTACAAATTTAAGATTTACCGCCTTGTGCATGGCAGCCGCTTTTGTGGCGGCAGCGGGATATGGTCTCATAAGTATGGTGCTTAAAAAGGAGCTCTTTGTGCGTATGAGGGATGGATTTTTATACTTAAACGGTATACTGTGTGGCAGATTTATGCGGTACCGCGGACAGGGGAAAGCTGTTAGTTTCGCGGTATACGTGCTTTTGGGAACAGCCATGGCAGATATCTGGTTTTACGGCATGAGGTGATGGAAGGAGGGTTAAAGTACCATAGATGAAAAAAATCAGACTAGGAATTTATATTGAGGATTCAGAATATGGCGACAGACTGACATGCTATTTCATGAATCATTATAAGGATCAGCTGGAGATACATATGTATACCATGAAAGAGCAGCTGGAACACTTAGAGGGCGAGATAGATATCATGCTTTCAAGTGAGCTTGATCAGTGGAATAACAAGTATATCCCACTGATACAGATTGTTGAGGAAACACCTATTGAGAGTGAGGAGGGTATATACTTTGTGGAAAAATATCAGGAAGTAAGCACAGAAGGCGGTAATGCAATAGAAAATCCGCTGGTCAAGGTGCAGAAAGTAAAGGCATCAGGCAGTTCATGGCTAATTAAAGGGAACAAAAAGAAAGGAAAAACCAATCCAGACGGTATCAGCGGCAGGCTACAAGAATAAATTGTGATTTCACAAGATTGGTGCTATAATAAGAGAAAAGTTCC
>ERZ791614.474-NODE-474-length-27192-cov-3.418727_pt1 | contig 27192 bp, 25 predicted proteins | sample MGYA00510274_ERZ791614 | MGnify/ENA primary metagenome ERZ791614 (study PRJEB30046, sample SAMN00715221) | human gut metagenome | study: EMG produced TPA metagenomics assembly of the A metagenome-wide association study of gut microbiota in type 2...
TTTTTCAGTACAGCTACAAGCGGGGGTTTCGGTCTGTTCGTCCTCCATAAGCTGCAAAAGGTCTTTTTCATCAACTTGATTGAGGAAATGGACGGTGTTTTCTCCGTCCTCGGCGCGGTCAATGATGATGTAAAAATAGTTTCCGTTTTTCGTAACGACGGTAATAAACTGCTTATCGCCGGACGCTTCGCCTGTTATGTCGTCCACAAGGCTCATGTTGCCCTCCGGCGTTAAGGGCTGCGGCTCATAGCCGCCCGTCGTTTCTTCCGGCTCGGTTTCGGTTACGGGGGTAGGCGGCTCGTCGCTCACATCACCGCCGCCCGCAAAAGCGGTAACAGAAAAGCCGCCCATGAGTACAAGGGCGGCAAGCAAAGCGGTAACGCTGCGGAACAGTTTTTTATGCTTCATCTTCGGTTTCCTCCTGTTCGTCGGTATAGTCTGCGTCCGGCTGCGGCAAGGCAATTTCGCCGCTGGCGTAAGCGGAGAGGAACGCGGCAAGCTGCGCCCCGTCAAGGTGTACCGCTTTCACCATTTGAACGATCTGCGCGTTTTCTTCCTCGATTTTCTGCGCTTCAAGGTCTTTCAGCCTTTTTTGGTATTCAAGGATTTTCGCCCTCGTTTTCTCAATATCCCTTTCGATACGGTCAAGTTTCGTGTTTGCCATAGAAATAAACTCCTTTCAAAGTCAGTTGTAATGTAGCCGCCCATAGGCGTAAAAATGGGATTGCCAATAGCTTGTATCAAGTTTTGCGTATTGTATCGGGTAGAGTAGGAAAGTGCCGCCTTGCCACATTTCTGTAGTAGGTCTGCACATTCCCCTCCCAGAACCGAGCGTGCACCTCTCAATGCACTCGGCTCGCCGTTATATTGCTCAATTACATTTACTCAAAATCCATGATGAATTTTCTGGTGACAATCGTAACACACCACCATTGTTTTTCTACGTTTTGCAATCATAACCACTTCCCAAGGTTCTTTTCCTTTTAGATTTTTAACCTTGTTTATATGGTGTACTTCATATTTTCTGTCTGTTCCTTCATAACCGCAAAGTTCACATTTGTGAGCTTTTAAGCGGTTGTCTATTGTTGTTCTGCCTTTTGTAACAATGGTCACAATGATTGGCATAATATCTTCACACTTCTTACCATCAATTTCATTAAATTTGGTAAGTTTGCGAATCTTTTTTCCAGCCTTTGTTTCATAAGAAACACCCCATCTTTTTGCTCCAATGCGATATTTGTCATAAATTTTAGACAGCTTACATTTGTGCTTCCAAGCAAGGGTTTTTAGACAGCTATATTCCATTAGATAGCTAAAATAGTTCATGTTACGATAGTTACTTGCAAGATAATAATAATTGCAAAGTCCTCGCAATTCAGAATCGAAAACAGTTACTATTTCTAAATCAGTATGCCTTGTTAAGTCTACTCTTGCCACTGGCTCAAGTTTTCCGTTATCGGCTCTTTGCTTTACAACTTTTTTAGAAAACAAATATTTTTCTATCTTGTCTTTGAATGGAATTAACAACTCCACAGTATTATTTAGAGTTCTTTGCTTGCTGTTTTTCCATGGTTTTACTTCTTGACTTCTTCGAACCCTTACATCATAACCAAGAAAACGGGCACAAGTACTGCTATGAGTAATTAGCGTCTTTTCTTGGCTAAGTTCCATCTTCAATGTTCCACAGATAAACTCTGTAAGTTGTGCTTTTATCCATTCGCAGTCTTGTTTGTTCCCATTAACTGCAATTAGAAAATCATCAGCATAACGAACATATTTCAACTTTTTGTCATTACAAAGTTTGGCAGGAATATTTCTCATTTCCTTTCCAATTTCAATATAATAAGCAATCAATTTGTCGCGTTCTTCACCAGCTTCACGCCTGTCAATTCGCTTTTTCGTACTTGCACGTTTCGATTGCAGTTTTTTATACTGTGGCGTCAACGTATATGGCGTTTGGGTGTCGAAGGATTTTTTCAGCTTTTCTACAAATTTATCCAATTCGTTTAGACAGATATTGGCAAGTATTGGTGAGATAATTCCACCTTGTGGTGAACCACTATAAGTTCCATAATACTTCCAGTCTTCCATATATCCAGCTTTTAAAAAGTTCCGAATTAGATTTAGAAACCGAACATCCTTTATTTTTTTGCCAATGATATTTATTAACACTGAATGGTCAATGTTGTCAAAACATCCCTTAATATCGCCTTCTACAAACCATTTTGCACCAATAAACTCATGTTTTAGCTGAGCAAGGGCAGTGTGACAGCTTCTGCCAGGGCGAAATCCATGAGAATAATTCGAAAATATTGGCTCATATATTGCCTGTAATATCATACGAATAACATCTTGTATCAATTTATCTGTAAATGTTGGCAATCCTAAAGGGCGTTGCTTTCCATTTTTCTTTGTGATATAGGTGCGTCTTACTGGCTTTGGCTTATATGTTCCATTTCTCAACACTTCAATTATCTTGTTTACTTTATCTTCGGAAAAGCTATCTGCTGTATCATCATTTACACCTTTGGTTGCTGCACCATTGTTGGCATATAGATTATGGAACGCAGTATAATAAATATCTGGTCGCAACAGATAACGAAATAGTTTTGTAAATACTTCATCATGATTGTTCTTCGAGTTTTCTTGTAATCTTGTTAAAATCTCGATTGTTGGTTTCATTTGAGGCTTTCCTCCCTAATCAATTTTGATTTTAATACGCTCAAACTGTCCTCCTTCGCCATGTAAACGGCTTTCCCGTTCTCTAACTACTACGAGGACTCCGTTACCATGTCAGATTTTCAGTGTCATCTTCCTTAGCTCTGCCTTGGAATTTATCACGCATATGCGCATTACACATAGTCTTTACAGACATTCTGATTTAGGTAATCCCCAGTTTGCGAAAGTAGCAGGCAAATGTGAATTGTCGGAATGTGCTTTCGTTCCGTTCATACTGGTTCTCCAGCTTGCCGTGAGGCGGATTGATAACCTATTCAAAGGGCGACCCTCTTTGACAGCACCTCACCATAGGTTTCAGGTAAATTTCCTATGCCCACACTGAACAGGGGCTTGGAACTCACATTCAACAAATATAGTTTTATCCTCATATTCACTTAACCTTGCAGTTCAGTCGTGTTCTATTGTCTTTGAACAACTTTCTGCTTTCCTGCCGTGCTATTTTCCCGTACAGCTTTCGCCTTTCGGTTAGGCAGGTGGTTTCCCGTGTTATCTTACGGGGTAGTGCCTTTTTTTCTGTCCCCCTTTCTTTAATCTACTTCTAACTTTCGCCCCTCTGGACGCACGATTCCGATATGGGTTACGGGGTTGCTGCTTTGATATGTTCCTGTAAAAAACACCAAATCTCCTGGCTTGACCTCGTCTTTTGACACCGGTGTACACTGGTTATAAATCTGCTGTGCGGTTGTTCTGGGCAGGTTATGGACTCCAGAATGGGTATATACCCAGCACACAAAGCCGGAACAATCAAAGCTGGTTTCTGGTGTGCTTCCGCCCCATTGGTAAGGAAAGCCGATATATTTTGTCGCTTCCTGCATGAGTTTTGCAAAAGTTTCATCATTGAAGGCTTCTCCAGGAATGCCTGTGATTTTATCTGTTGTAGAGTATCCGTACTTGATAAAGAGATATAGATTTCGGATTTCCACCTTTTCTGTTTCCGTAAACGCATAGGAAAGGTATTCTTCCAGTTCCTCATAAATCTCTTCATCTTCTTTTTCACCCACAAAACAATCCACAAAACCTTCATAGAATTCTTCATCAAAGTCTGTTGTATCCTTTGTAAAATAGAGGATATAAAAAAGGGACTTGACTTTGATCTCGTCAAATCCTTCTTCTTCCAATGATTCTATTGTCTGATCCAATTCCTCAAAGGCATCAATCATTTCTTCCATGGCTTTGGATAGTTCCGCATCAATATCCGTTGGAATGGGTCCTCCATCGAATACGATTCTTGCAACCTCCTGACTGAATCCTGCTTGTGTATTGAAGATAGAAACCATAACCAGCAGCGGTATCAGCATCACGATTACAATACCTGCCACGATACTTGCCAGCAGTGTCCGCACTCGTTTGTCTTCTGCCAGCTCCAGCGCTTTCTTTGTCATGACGGCAACTGCCATAGGACTTGCCATTTGCCTCACCTTCTTTTGTTTCAAAGCGTCATATTCATTTCATCATCCTGATTCATTTCTATAAAGTCATCCAATGTACAGCATTCATCTAAAAAGTTAATGCCATCTTTCAACAAATAGCATCCATCATTATCTAATGGAAAAGGCTTCATTGAAATGATAGTTCCCCAATGGTTTACAGAAACAACCTTCTCCAGAGTAACTGGATCGCCGCTAAAGCCCTCTGACTCCCTGACATCATAGCAGTATAAATCAAAAGGCACCGTATCTCTATCAATACGTGCATTGGTAAAAATCACCACCACATTATCAATTTCTGCCAATTCAAAGTCTTCATCTCTTGCGTCTTTCATCATGTAAATCTCTCCCTTTTATATTTTTTCTTTTTGATAGGTTTAGTGTTTTTTCTTTTTGATTCCTACTTACCTCCAGCACTGCCAAATAAATCCTCTTTATACTGCGGTGCTTTTACCACCAGATGGTAAACTTCTGAGCCATGGCGAAACACACAGACACCTCTTAAAGGATTGCTGATCAGGTCGAATAAGCACTCATCCAGCCTGAGCATTTCCATATATTCCTTTTTGGAGATATTCCCTGGGTTAAATAAAAACTGATGTGTTGGAATGGCAAACATGGGTTTTGTCATTTCTCTCACATCAGCTCTGTTGAAGTCTTCGATATTCTGGCTGGCAATAATAACTGCACTGCCTTTTTTACGCACACGCTTCATGGCATTTCGGATGTATTCGATGGCAGTCATGTTTGTCAAAAACAGGTACAGCTCATCAATAAATGCCGCTGTATTCCCTTTGGACAGCAGGGCATCAGACATAAAAGAAAGGACATTGAACAGCATAGCGTTTCGTATCGCCGTATCCGCATCTGTAATGCCCTTTGTGCCAAAGCAGATAAATCGATTGCTTGTGATGTTGGTGTGTCCGTTGAAAAATTTGCTGTCAGCACCAATGCATATGGATTTCAGTTTCAAGCATAAATCTCTGACTGTTTCTCTGGTATAGATATTACCCTTTCTTTCTTCGTATTGGTTCAACTCCTGCTCAGCCAAAGCATATAGGTCAGCCAGCACAGGGTAGTCTGTGTGTTTTAATTCTGAAAAGTCGATATCCTCTGTAATGCCTTTGCTTTCGTACAGCTTTTCCAGAAATATCTCCAGCACATCGATTTCCGCACTGGTAAAGTCTTTATAAGCACGAAAAAAATCACGGAGGAAGGAGATATGTCTTGGCAATACGGAACCGCTGTCCTCCTCCCAGCGTTTTGGTTCCAGCACGTTGATGATGTACTCGCCTTCCATCAAGTCGATATAACAGCCATCCATGTTGACTGCCAAATCTTTGTACTCAAGTTCTGGATCAAGGCAGACGATATCCATTCCACTTTCTCTCATGTTGCAAAGAAGCAGTTTCATGAGATAGCTTTTGCCCTGTCCACTGTTGCCAAGTATTAGTATGTTAGCGTTTGTCTTGTCATCTGTTCTTCTTTGAAAGTCAATAAAAAGATTGCTTCCATATTTGTCATGCCCGATATAAAAGCCTTGCGGATCGGCTTTGCCAGAGTAATTGAAAGGATAAAGATTGGCAGCACTGGTTGCTGGTATGACGCGCTCGAACTGCTCATGGAAAGCATTGTTTCCGCATGGCTGTGTACTCTCAAAGCCTTCTTTCTGTCGCAAAAACAGCTTGTCAACGGATATTTTAGAACGTGTCAGCTCCGCCTCCACTTCTGCCTGCATTTCTTTCAGCTTCTCCAGTGTTGGCGTAGATATTTCAATGAACACAGCACAATGTACCAATGGTTCTCTGTCCCTGTGCATCTGTGCGATCAGGTTCATGACATCGTTTAAGTTTGACTCTGCAATAATCTCCTTTTGGATGTTACCCGAAGAACGGTTCATTCGGTTCCTGCTGGCTGCGTTGGAAATGATTTTTCTTTCTTCCGCTGGTGTAACGTGTCTGGTGTAGACTCTTAGCGTAACACCAGAACGGTCACCTAAATGCCTTAAAAGTGCTTGTTCTTCTGTATCTGTTGGGTATTCACGCACCACCCATGTGCTTCTGAAACTGCTGCCGCAGATATAGTAATCAGGGTAGAACTTCAGTACAGAAGGTGCACACATATCCAAAAACTCTTTGATCCTGACCTGCTCTTTTTCTTCTTCCGTTTTGGGAATATAGGCTTTTGTTTTCTTTGTTCTGCTGATTTTCAACGGTATTCATCCCCCTTTACAAATCTCTCGCCGTCATAGTCATCGAAATAAACTTGCGTGATGTTCTGCACGAAATAAACGGCATAGAGCCTTTTGATGTCCTCCTTACTTGCCTGACGGTAGGAAAATCCTGCATCCTTCAACAGCTTCGTCATTCTACTGATACCTGTCTGTACCTCATTTGTTTCTGGATTATAGTTGCGAAAGCGGAGGATAAACAAAAACTCCCTTGCGGAAGCCGTCTGTATCTGCACTCTGTCCAGATGGATCAGGTCTTTTTCCAATATTTCTCGTACCTTGGGGCTTTCTTCTTCCTCCAGACGCTCTTTGTAAAACATTTTGTTCTGGTCGAAGTTTTCTCTGGAATTGATGCAGGAAAACTCAATGGAGTCCAGTCCTTTGATGACACTGGACATCGCTATGATTTTTGTTTTTACTGCTGTTTCTGATAGTACCGCAATATTATCCGGCTGTACCAGAAAGTAAACCAGATACTCATTGCCGTATGTTTCCACACCAAGTGCATCAATATTTCTGGCGCCTATTTCTTCTCTGGTAGATTTCTTCTTTCCAATTCTCATTTTTGTCATCGGCAAACCTCCAATAAAAAATCTGTTGTGTTGTCACAAAAAATCGAAAGGCAAAGCGGATATAGTCTGAGATATTCAGTTCGTTATCAATACGCAGTGTCAAAAAGGCGAACACGCCAATAAGAACACCAGGCACAATCCAGCCCAAAGCTGCCGCAAAGACAGCTGACAGGACTGCACCTATGATGATAATCAGCATATCTCGCAGTGTCCAAAGGAACATGGTGCTTTTGCCTTTCAGGTTTTCTGGGTAGATATACATTGCTTCTCACCAGCCTTTTATACCATCTCACAGCATTGCTCTGTTTCTCCAAACACCGCATCTTCGATATCTGCAATGGACAAATCTCTGCCTAAAACAGTAATGCCGTTCTCATAAGCAGTTTTGATTTCCTCACGCATTCCTTCCGAAATGATACTGCCGCAAACCAAAAGTTCATCACACCTGCAAAGAAGTGCTTTCCCCATTTCCTGTCCCAGACTGCGTTCTTCCGAGACTTCATCGTTCAAAAACTGTGTGAAAACACAATGAGGTGCAATAGCGCAGTTTCCTTTTAATGCTTCTTCTCTGGCGTATTCGTTTGCTTTTGCTATGTTTTTCTCATGATCACCCCTCAATGGTGAGCAGATATATACCAGTTTCATTTCAAAAACCTCCCTTACACTCCTTTTATCTACCTGCAATCCTTCCTACATTACGTGCCATATTGACTACAGAATTTACAGAATATACCGTACTCATTGCGTTAAAACGCATACTGGTATCTAGTCCGAAGTTCTGGGCGATCCTTGGCACTTCTGTGCTGGAAAGCATCAATCCGATGCCCAGCAGCATATTTGCGTTATAGGTGACCAGCCCGGCAACCAGTACAATGGTCTGTAAAAACGCTGTCAGGCAAAGAGCTGCTACCTGTTTACACCAAGATATGAATCCGTCGCTGTATCCTCTTGGCACACTGAACAGATAAAGACTGCCAGTTGCCATCATGACAAGAAGGATACCGCCTCGTTTTAAGTTTGCAAAAAACACCTTGATGACAGCATATCCGATGAGTATGACAAACACGATAGACACCACCACATTGGCACCGGGCGTTTCAAAACTGCCAAGCACCATAGTGGCAATAGCACCAAGTTTTCCTGGGGAATCCGACATACCCGCAATGGCACCAATCAGTTCATTGGACAGATTAATGCAGAAGACATAAAGGTCAATGGGTACTACGGTAAAAAGGCTGACGGCAAAAAAACCCTTGATGATATTTAATGCCAAGTCCTGAAAATTTCCTTTTCCTCTCTGTGCATCAATGGCTGTGTCAAACACAGCCACTACAATGCCAACGATGTACAAAGCCCAAGCGAAGTAATAAAAAAAGAGCAGGATTGCTTTGATCCAATCCAGCTCAAAAAGCTCTGCACCCATCATATTAATCATACTGAAAAACTCACCAAAGAATGTGATCAGTTTGCCGTAGATCCAGTCACAGAACTGATCCAGCACACCGTCTACGGCGAAGTCTAAGCCAAACATTGTTTCATCACCTTCTTTTTCTGTTCTATTCCATTTTTATATCCTCTGAGATCTCCTGTTGCACCTGCGGTATCAATTCCAGCACATCTCCATCTTGCTCCAAAATTTTACGCAGAGTTTCAATCAGGCTTTCCATATGTTCCTGCCATTTGTTCCAGTTGGTTTCTTCAAACCACCCGTTCCATTGATTGTTTTGTGCGTTTTCCCTGGCGGATTCCAATGTTTTGGAAAGATACTCACGCATTTCTTTGACGGATTCCTTTTCCGCAAGAAACGAAACCACTTTTTCAAAGGAGTTTTTCGGGAGATACCCCCATTCTTCTATCGTACCATTTTGAAAGCTCTCCATCAGTTCCGCCATCAGCATTGTACTGCTGTGGGACTCTCCGTTTTCCGCAGCAGGCGGTCTGCACCATTCGTTTAATTTCAGCTGATCCAACACTGCCTTTAGGCGCAGACAGCCGTCTTCCGGAATATGGTTTCTGATCCATTCCAATGCATCCAGACCTTCATCTGATTCAATTGCTTTTACACCCCAACATCCCATAATTTCAACTCCTTTCTCTTTCAAATTCCAAGAATATTCCAGATATAAGTCGGTGCTGTAATGGCAAACACCAGACCGAAGAACAGGATTGCCACTGGCGCGAAATCAAACTCGCCATGTTTTTTGTAGTCAAAGTAAGCCATAGCTAATTTGACAAAAAGCAGGATCGCCAGCACACAATCCACCACTGGGAAGATAACGTTATTGGTTACGGTTTTGATCTGACCGGCTGCTGTTTTCCAAGTGCTTTCAATGGCTGTGGAAACCTGACCACTGTCCGGTGCCGCAAATACTGGCGGTGCAAATATAATCACTGCCATAAGCACAACCATTGTCAGCAAAAATACTCTTTTCCATCTTACTGCCATTGTTCTTCTCTCCTTTCGTAGAAAAGGGGCAGTCTTCCGACTGCCCCAGAAATCATATTTTTTAATAACCTGTTTTTGGAAGCGTTACTGGCGGTGTATTCACAGTCCACACCGTTGTGTTCCAGCTAGTTTTTGCACTTTCCCATTCGTTGCCGTATCTTCCGCCTACATCTGCTCTATTGACGATACGGTAATCTTTCGGCATATTCGGCATTACCTGACAGAATACAGACATATTTTCAAGCATCTTAAAACCAGGACTTGCCTGTGGAAATTCCAGACGCACGTCTGTTACATATTCCCCATTTGCCAAGCCAAGTACATTTGGATGGAGGCTATATTCATAGCTGTTCTTTGTCAGAAGATTTTCCGCAAGCACACGATAATCCCTGTAGTTCGTTTTATAAGTGATCTTATAATACATTCTTTCGGAATATGTCCCTGTGACGATCTTCAACGCTCTTGTGGCATCTGTTGGAATCCTGTCATGGATATAGAAGTTTTCCAAAGTTCCGGAGGAGCCGTTTTGCACTTCATAAATGTCATACTGGATGGTCTGTCCAGGAGATGCGGCGTTTGGTCCTTTTTTCTGAATGGTCAGGTTCAAAGAAATGCTGCTGTTCAGCACTTCAAATCTGACGATATCGCCATTGTGCCTGATTTCCGCCAAAAGTGTTTTATCGTTCAAAGCGTAATATATTGGTGCGGATACTTCTTTGATGGTGTAGACACCTACGGGCAATCCCTTAGATGCCGCAACACCATTGCTGCCAGAAGAAATCTTATCTACCAGATTTCCTGTGGTGTTATAGATTTCAAATACTGCACCAGACAATGGAGAACCGGCAGGAAGACCTGTCAGTTCATTGAACTCAGAAGAACGTTTTGTAATAACGATCTGACCGACTTCCGGTGTATTCTCCCACTCAATTTCTGTTGTTCTGCCTTTCTGCACATAGAATGTTTTCTCGCTTTTGTCAGAGATATATCCTTCCGCAGGCTCTAATTCTCTGAGTTTGTACTTGCCTTCCGGCAATTCTTTTCTGATCCAGATATAGCCTTCGTCATCTGTTTCAAACTGACCGATTGGTTCATTGTCACTGTCATATAACAGGAATTTCACTCCTGGAATGCCTTCTCCCGTGACAGAGTCGATTTTATGGATCAATACAGAAGACATTGGATCATTCTCCACTTTTAATGTTGTTCTTTTGCCGTCTTTGATTTCCACTTCTTTGGCTTCGCTGTCAAGTTTGTAGCCTTTGGCTTCTTTTGTTTCCTTTACCAAGTATGTGCCTTCTTCCAGCCCTTCAATGACAATCAAGCCGGATTCATCTGTTTCATAGTATCCGATCTGCTCACCGTTGAATTTTGTCACAAGGAATTCCACCCCTTCGATCGGATCGCCGGTCCTGCTGTTGGTTTTCTCAATGACCAAACCGGAATAAGGCTGATTTTCCACTTCCACAATGGTTTGTTTGCCGGATTTGACTTCTACTGTTTTCGGTTCTTTGTTCCAGTGATAGCCTTCTAAGCCTTCTGTTTCTGTTACCGTATAGTAGCCATCCTCAAGGTCGGAAACATAAATCATTCCTTCTTTATCTGTTTTGAATGTGCCGATTTTCTCACCATTCATTTTAGAAACTGAGAAGGATACACCTTCCAACGGTTCCCCTGTTTCGGAATCGGTTTTTACGATTTTGATTCCTGAAAGCGGCTTGTTTTCAAATGTCACCACCGTTGGCACATTCGTTTTTACCTCAACGGTTTTTGGTGTTTCGTCCAGGATGTATCCTTCTGGTGCTTTTGTTTCTCTTACCACGTACCAATCCGGATCAAGTGTCGGAAGCAGAATGGTACCGGTATTATCTGTAGTGTACTCGCCTACGTGTTCACCGTTTTGTTTTTCCACAACAAACTTCGCTCCAACAAGCGGTTCACCACTGATGGAATCCACCTTTTTAATGACAAGAGAAGTCATCTTCTTGTTTGTAAACTCCAAGGTATATGTTTTGCCAAAGTCAACCTCAATAGTTTTTGACTGTTCTTCCAGCACATATCCATCCGGAGCTTTTACTTCTTCTACAATATAACTTCCTTTTTCTAAGTTTGTTATTGTGATGGAACCGTTGCTGTCTGTGGTAAATATGCCGTTATTTGTTCCTACAACAGCACCTTTGGAAGTAGTCACTTTAAACTGCGCACCTGACAATGGATTGCCGTTATCGGCATCTTTCTTCAGTATTACAAGAGAACCGATTGGTTGGTTCTGGAACTGTACTTTATACGTTCCACCGTCTGTTCCGATTTGGATGGTCTGCGGCTCTGTGTCTTTTACATAACCTTCCGGTGCTTCTGTTTCTGTTACAACGTAGCTGTCTGGTTTTAAGTTTGGAATGAGTATTTCGCCATTGCTGTCTGTGGTGAACACACCATTTCCTGTTCCTACGGCTGTTCCATCGCCTGTTGTCACCTTAAACTTGGCATTTGATAAAGGCTTATTTGTGACTGCATCAACCTTTGTAATCAATAATGAGCCATAAGGGTAGTTGGCAAAAGTTACTTCTACCACGGATGTTCCGTCTGCTTTTAACCAAGCCTGCTGCTTACTGTTTTCGGAGATAAGATAGTTTGTTGGAGCCTGCACTTCCTCAATAAGGTAAGCGCCGGCTTCTAAGCCTGTAATGACAATGATACCTGAGCTGTCTGTGGTGTATCTGCCGATGATAGTGCCAGAATTACCAGAAATATCTTCAGATACCTTTCGTACTTCAAACGCTGCACCTTCCAACATTTCAGAAGTGATGGCATCTGTTTTCTTGATGACAAGGCTGTTCAATGGATAGTTTGGAATTTCTTCTCCAATATAGTCGTTCCCTGATGTAACAGTTACTTTACTTTGAGAGGCTGTGTTTCCTGTTCCCGATGACGGTGTCTGTGAATCCACGCTGCCTGCTGTTAGATAGGCGTTTTCTCCTGGTGCAAGGTATTTTCTTGTAACAGGGTTGGAAGGAAGGCTCATGCCCTGTGCCGGTCTTGTTTCAGTAATGATATACCAACCTACTTCTACATCTTCCAGAATAATTTGACCGTTTTCATTCGTTTTGTAAGTGCCAAGTGGCACTACACCGCCGTTTTCTCCCTCAAATTCAATTTTGAATGTAGTATTAGGTACTGGCTTTTCTGTCAGAACATTTGTTTTAGTTATAATAAGGTCTGGTTTTCTTGTATTTTCATAAATGAGCTGCTTGCTGTCACCTGCGGACAACTCAATTTCTTTATGCTGCGTATCAAGAATATATCCGTCTGGTGCAGTAATTTCCTCAACAGTGTAAATGCCTTCTTGCAGATCTGTAATTGTGATTCTGCCGTTTTCATCTGTCACATATTCGCTGACTGTACCATCTTCCGTTTTTGTGATTTTGAACTTAGCATTTGCCAAAGGCTCTTTCGTTTTGGCATCTATTTTTAAAATCTCCAATGTCGGCTTTCTGGTGTCGGAGAATACAAGTGTCTTTGTCTTTCCCCATTCCAAAGCAATGTCCTTATGACTGTCCGGATCAATGGCATAGCCGTCAGGTGCTTCTATTTCTTCCACTGTATAAACGGCTTCGTCAAGGTCATGGATTACAACTGTTCCTGTTTCGTCCGTTACATACTCGCTGACGGTTTTGTCTTCTGTTTTTTGTCCCTTGAACTTGGCGCCTGCCAATGGCTCACCTGTTTCCGCATCAATTTTCATAATCTGGAGGGAAGGGCGCAAACGATTATCGAATTTCACTTCCACACATTTGCCGCCATCCAGATACACATCTTTGCTTTCTGTTGCAATCAAGTAGCCTTTTGGCGGTGCAATCTCCGTAATGGTGTACCAGCCTTCTTCCAAGCCTTCCACCTTGATTTTGCCTTCTTTATCCGTCATACCTTCATACACGATAGAACCGCCTTTTTTGGCAACAGAAAATTCTGCGTTTTCCAAAGGAAATCCTGTATCTTCGTCATATTTTTTGATAACAATACCAGGTTTGGCTTTGTCTTTTAGTGTAACTGTGGCTGTTTTGCCCGGTTCCAGCTTAATAAGAACAGGCTCTTCATTCAATAAATAGCCTTCCGGCGCCACAATCTCCGTTACGGTATAAGTGCCGCTTTTCATATTGGTTAGTGTCGCTTTACCCGAAGCGTTGGTATATACATCCCAGGAATCGGAGCCGTCATCCAGTGCAACCCTGATTGTGGCACCTGCAAGTGTTTCCCCTGTATCCGCATCAACTTTCGTAATCTCAAGCTGTGCCATTTCCTCATTGGCAAATGTCACCACTGTAGGCTCTTCTGCATCCACAATCTCTACATCTTTATGATTATCTTCATCCAATACATAGCCGACAGGTGGCACTTCTTCTGTGATAGATACGGTACCTGTTAAATCTGGAATCAAGATTTCGCCGTTTTCATCGGTTACATAATGACCAATGGTTTTGCCGTCAATTTCAACTTGAAAAACGGCGCCTGCTAAACCTTCTCTGGTCCCTTTCTTTACTTTCAAAATCTGTAAGCCTGGGCTTGGTTTGGGCACCTGCGGATGTTCTGGATCATCTGGTTCTTCAGGATCGACAGTTCCGGTTGTGGAATAGGTCAAATCTACCCAGGAATCTCCGTTATAGCTGGGAAGTGGCGCTACATAATAATCCTGCTTATTGGCATCGTGTGAAATTCCAAAAAGCACTGATTTATTTTCTAATTTGCCTTTTACCAGCACACGAAAACTGCCGCCGTCCCCAGCGGTATCCTTGGGAATCAATACTTTGAATGTTGTTTCTGTACCTTCAAAGCTGTTTTTCGGTGTATTATTCACATCGGTTACTACAGCGCCTTGCGGCACATCCCCGTCAATCACCACACGATAGCTGCGGATATCCACGTTGGATTTCAAGGTATATTCCTGAGAAAGATAATTCTCGTCCTTGTCATCCGTATCTACTGTCTGGTTCTTGGGGTTGATGGCAAGCCATGACTTATATACATACTGGTTTGCCCTGCCTTTGGCAACCAAATCCTTCATGGCTTTTTCTACATTTGCGTTCTGGCTGCCATTGGCTTTCCAGTCGTTTAAGTTGCTGTAGTTGGCATGAACCACTGCCCATACTGCCATTTTTGTGGCATAGTAGGCTTCATACTCTGTATTTACACCCATTTCCTGCGGTGTTTTATAAGGATAGCCGTTTGTAATAACGCCCCAAACCGCAGGGTCTGTATCCAGCTGATCCACATCCACGTCGTATGACTTGCCTGCTAAATCTTCTACACCCGGTCGGTTTGGATTGGCACAGAATGCAGGATATTCCTTGCCGTCTTCTGCCTGATACACAATAACTGCCGGTGCGAAGTTATTGCTGTCAATGATGCCTTTCCATGTCAAAAGCTGTGCACCCTTGTCCTGTTTGACATAGAGATTTACTTTGTTCAGTGCATCTTCCATGGATGTACCGGCAAATGCCTGCACACCTGTTGTCAGAAGCAGAAAAGCTGACATAAGAAAAGCCGTAAATTTCTTCCATGCTGACATATGTTTTCCTCCTTTTCAATAAAAAAAGCTTTGCTCATACAGTCCGCATTTTTGCAGCTGTCTGTTTGCAAAGCCTTTGTTTGTTTATACTTTCATTTATTCTTTTACTTTCAGATATCCAGCCAGTTTCAGCCGGCTGTTTTCCAAGAATGTCTGGTAATCTTCTTTAATCACCATACCGTCTACGCCTGGTGTGTAAGCGTTTTTCACGGTATCTTTCTTGCCGTTGGCATCTGTGTAGTAGATATAGAGAGGATTTCCCTTTTCATCACGCTCCACATATTCGATAAAGCATACATGGCCAGCCAGTCGATTGTCTGTCTTCGGCACATAGATGGCTATGGATTGTTCCGGTACAGATGATAGATCTGCTACCACTTCCAGGGATGCATCCCACCTGCTGCTGTCCAGCCATTCTTTGGCGTATCCATGGATAGAGATATGGATGCCGTGTACCTCCTCAAACCTTCCGCCTGCGTACCATGTACACTGTCCATATCCGTAAGTGTAGTATGGAGATGTATATCTCAGTCTGCCTGTTTCATCTGCATACTGAATGTTTGCTAACACCTCACCTTCTTTGGGCGGTTCTGTCAATTTCACAGCTGTGGAAATATTGACTTTATTTTGTATAGAACCTTGATTACAACCGGTTTGTGTGGATTTTAAACTGCTTGTTTGCTGCTCTGTTGCAATATCAAGAAGTCCAAGCTGTTTTCTCACCTCCTCCGGCATTTTCACAGGATCGAATATCAGTGTAATGACTTTCCTGCCGTTTTCATCATAGCTCACCACCTTTTCTACATCGTCCCCAGCGTAAATGTGCTGTGCCAACGCTGGTACGGTACTGCTCATAGCCAGTATTGCCGTCATGACTGCCATCCATTTCTTTTTCATGTCCTTCACCTCATTCTGTTCATCCTGTATTCCACCTACCTTTCTTATATCGAAAAACCATTTACACTGCAAGCAAAAGATTATTTCTGCACTGCCTGCACGCAAAGACGCTGATCGCCTACATCTTCCACACAGGTGATCAATGTCAGACGGTTGTCACTGGTGTACTGCAGTTTTGACCAGTCCGTATCGGCAATCTTTGTAATGGATTTTACCACATAGGTTCTTGTGCCAAGTTTTGTGGTGTAGGTCATTTCATCGCCGATATCCAGTTTTTTCAGCTTTCCAAAGTAGTCATTGGTACCTCTGTTATGCCCAACCAGACCGATATTGCCATTCCAGCAGGAAGTGGAAGCCAAATGCCCCACACCTTTTTTCATGGCTGTGAAGGTATCGCCGTCATAGGCGGTTACAGTCAGCCCAATTTCCGGAATCTTCAATGTGCCAATACTTCCGTCACTGTTTCGTACCTGCTCAATGGTTGTTAAGGGATACTGCAGAACTTCGTCATATACCTGTTCCGGAATCTCATTTGTTACATAACCATCTGAGGAAATATTCGCTGTATAGCTTCCACTGGTACCGCCGCCATAGGCTGTACCTGTAATCAGACTGTTTGGACTTTGGGTATAAGGATTGATTGGTGCATTGGTTGGTGCGTATGTAGTGTTGTTAATGGATGGTGCATTTGGCTCCACTACATTGGCACCATACTCTGAATCATAGACTGTCTGCGGTGATACGTCATAAATATCCCTGAGATAATCCGGTATCTCCCCTTGGATGTTGATATTGGATTTTCCCACAATAACAAACTCCTCTTGATTCTCTGTCTTGTAATTGTAGCTCAAATCCGAGTCAAGAGCATAAGCTGGAACGCAGAAAAAAACTCCGCAAATCATAGGGAAAACCATTGCTGTTTTTATAATGCTTGGGACAGAAATTTTAAACTTTTTCACTCTATTCCGCATCCAACACACCTCCCAAATCCAGTTCAAATCGATATTCTCCTTTTTTCTCATTGACTCTGTGCTTTACTGTCATGTCTTTATAGGTCACACTGATGTTCCTGCCGAAAAGCGCCTTTGTTGTTTTCTTGTCCAGTACAAACTGGAATACATTGCTTTGAATCAAGTCCTCAAACTCATTCAAATCAATCACAGGCTGCTTTGGATTGACATTTTGTCTTCCGATGCAGATATACTCTTTGTCAATGAGATTATACACATCCGCCCCTTGCCTGTTTTTCAGATAAAGCAACAGCATGGCAATGGCACAGCCCAAAAGCAGTACCGCAATAATGCCTGTTACTGCTTTTAATACTGGCGGCATTCCATTTTCTATCAGCTTTCCTGCGTAAGTAATGGTAAAGGTTGCCGTATCCGCCGTTGTCTTTGTTACATTGCCTTTGTACCTTGCTGTGGATACATAGCCCGTAGGCACCTGCGAGCTGAATGTTTTTGAATAAGTAGCTACTGCCTTATACTCTGTGGGTACCAAAGTATCTCCGGCAAGGGATGTTCCCATAACGGTCCAGCTGACATTGGTCAAGGGCAATGTATATCCGTCTTTTACTGTTGACTGGGCAACGTAAGAAGGATCAGCATACATCAAGCCTGGATATTCCTTTGTGGCAGATACCGTATAATTCTTGGTGGTATAGCCTGCCACCTCTGTAACAATACTGCCGGTATCCAGTGTCAATGTACCCTGATATCCATCTTTGTCGTATGTTTTTGTTGCTGGAAAGAGTTTGATGACATCTTCCAGATTTTTGGAACCGCCTTCTGCCTTAGCGTCTTCTGTGACTTCTTTAGTTTCCTTATTCTCATTGATCTGTTTATCTGTAGTGATATAGCTGAACAAGAAATCTTCCAATACAAAGTCTTCTTCCACCAGCTGCCCTTGTGGTGTATTCGCTGGCAGATCATAAACCTTGACCAGATATTCCACACCATCTATATTTTTCCTTTCCACGGAAACAGGCACAGGCAAAGAACTGTCAGCAGCTGATACTTCCTGCACAGCTGCTTCTTGTGCAGACACCCCAGTTTCTGCAGGAGATGCCTCAACCGGCATAGGCAGAAGCAGTGATACTGCCGCAATCAGACACAAGATTGCTTTTTTCATAACATTCTCGCTCCTTTCCATATAAAATATAATTTTAAGCCTCTTAATTTGTCCTCAAAATCCATTGCTTGTCACCCCTTTTCAAAACAAAAAGCGAAGGACTTCGTCCAATACTTCATCCAAGGACTTTCCTTCGCTTAACAACTGCTTGATTCTGTTTTTGATCTGATCTCGTTCTTTTTCCGCATCCTCCTTTTCTTTTTGGAAATCTGCCTGCAGCACCTCCACAGGATTCTCCGCAGTCACTTCAGCCTTATTGATTAAAATGATCCCGCCCCTTCCGGTTATCTGCACCACATCATCCTCATGGATTCCAACGAATCTTCTAAGTGTCACAGGCAGATAAATCAACCCCTTCGCACTGACGGTTTTAAAACAATTGATTGTCATATCCATACCTCCTTCATTCAATAAAAACTCCAAAATAGAATCCTTTTTTCAAAGCAGTGTCAGTTGTTTTGGCTGACTGTTTAATCTCAGATTTGGATCGTAGTTTGTAATCACAAGTTCTTTGAACATACCTCCTGGTGTATATTTCTGTGCTATGCTGTTGAGTCTTTCAAAAGGCGTGATATAAAAATCTTTATACAGCTCACGAATAAACTCGCAGTCATTGTATGAAAGCATAAAAAATCCTTCTATCTTCCCCAGCACTTCACGGAGCAGATAATGCAGTTCCAATGTAAACAATTCCTCATACTGCTTTTCTGTCCCAAAGTATGGTGGATCAAGATAAAAGAATGTCGTTGGACTGTCATACAAAGCGATGATGACCTCGAAACTTTTATTCTGTATGATCACGCCTTTGCCCGGATTTCCGCCAGCCATCAAAATCTCACTGTCACTCTTCACGCCGTTTTCATTCAGCCTGCGGTTGGCAAGCCATATGGTGCGGTATGTCTGGGCGATATTTACCGGCTGACCATTGAAGCTGTTTCCACCTGCCGCATAGCTGTAGCGGATCAGCTTATAAAATGTAGCTGCTCTCCTCACATCGCCCAGTTCAGCCTGTGTTGTGATCAGTTCTTTATACTCCCGAAAATCTATAGGGGAAAGATAAATCTTTGCCAGTGCCATTTCTTCTGTCTGATATGGCAGTGAAAAATCTTGCTTTCTATGCCAGTCCAGCATCAGATCAAACTCGGCTCTGCTGTTCAGCGGCAAAAAGCCAAGCTCTTTTACAAAGCTCATGGGCTTATGTTTTACCACATGGAACATATTGGTCAAATTGGAATTGGCATCGTTATACACCTCGAACCTTTCCGGCTTTTTGGCGAAAAGCACCCAACCAGCACCACCGAATACTTCTACATATTTATCATAATGCGGTGGGAAACGTGCAATAAGGAATTCACGCATCAGTCGTTTTCCACCAATCCATGGAATCATACTGTTTACCATATTTCATCGCCTCACTTCTATGAGCCTTTATCCATTTTTATCCCTTCCTTTCACAACTTCATTTCATAATCATCACTTTGGTCATTTTCTTCGTTTGATTCTTGGCTGAATTGATTTACATTATCAGCGGAAGTATCTTCCACATACGCACCTTGAATGAGTTTCCCCTGATGTGTCTGCATATGTTCCCTGCCGATTTTTGCGTAATCCAGATATGGCAAAACTTCATTGGGAAATGAAACATCAAAAAGTTCATTTTCCACCAAAAACTCGCCTAACTGCCTTTCATTTTGGATGCCGTTTACCACGCAGACTTCCGGAAGATGTCCCATAAGATCAATCATTCCCTTTACATTTCTCGGTTCTTTTAATTGAAGCGTCAAATCATATACACGCTGCATTTCTTCCGGCAGCTTATCAAACCTGCAGAATAGCTCGTTAAGTTGAAATACATCCATTTCTTCTTTTGGCAGTTTTTCAAGTATTTCTCCTATGGTATATGTTTTTTCATTTTCGCAATAAACTCCATAAACCGTATGCCCACAGCTTTCAGGCAATTTATTGTCCACAAAAAACCCTTTCAAACCAATTCTGCCGCATGGGAAATAGACAGTCATATACCTTTCTCTGTCTTCCACGTTTTTTCTTTTAAATTCCGCATATCCAAGAGCTTTATCTCTTTCTTCCTCGCTTAAGTTCGGCGGATAGCAGCTGTACCAGTTTTCCGTATACTGCCAGAAATAACTAATATCCTGATAGTGCTGATATATGATTCGATTTTTCGGCTCTTTGGCTGCAATATGCTCTAATCGTTTCCAAAACCTGTCTTCTGCTTGTGGTCCGCCGCCATGCTCTGCTAAATCCTTGATGCTTTCCTGCAGTGCTTGTTCCACATCTTTTCTTAACTGATTTTTCTGTTTCTTATCTGGAAGCTGTATGCCTTCCACAATTCTTTTCTGCATTTGCTTTATCACTTCATTCAACGGCTACACCTCCTTTGCAATTTTTTCTGTCTTTGTCAAATCTCATAAATGGCTTCTTCGAGGCTTTTAGGCTGCTTCTCTTTTAATTTTTCTCGATAAAGCATCAATTCATCTTCTGGCAATGCGGAAAGAAGACCGGCAAAAACATTCAGTTCAAAGATATTTGCTCTGCTGATCTCCAAAGAACACAAAAACTCCTGTGCTTCTTCCACATCACACTCTACATCTGAAATCTCGCAATCATCTAATGATTCCATTTCTGCCTTCTGAAGAGCAATCCAGATTTCATTTTCTTCTACCGGAAGCACCAATCTGACACAGATGTCTTTTTCCTCTTTTACCAACTTTTCACTTGCCACATACAAACGAATCATATAATATTCCTCCTTATAATAAGTAATAAAAAAAAACAGACCCTCTGTCTGTTCTCAGCTTTGAATATGCTGCTGCGCTTGATTTTCAAAAACTTCTTCTGTCAGAATCATATATTCCTCTGGAACATTCACTCCGTCATAATAACCATATCTTTCCTGCTCCTTGTGACTATCACAGATACAACCATTCTCATCGACTTGCATCATGCCCGCATCTTTTGAAAGATTCATGGTATAAAGATAAATCTGCCCCACCTTTTTATAGTTCACAAATGATTTCATATCTTCTGGAACCGCAAAAAGATTGTTCTTTACAAGGTGTTCTCCCAAGTCCTGTTCGTTTCGAATAGATGGATCATAAGACACTTTATCAAAACCATAGGAAAGATTGATCATATCAGCAGCACTTTTCGGATGATGCATACACAATAAAGCATCATACATCTCATCCTGGTCTTTCTCAAACAATTCCCCAAGTCTTGCTGCCAGATAGTTCAGCTCATTCAGATCAGCTTTGTCCCATTCCTGATATTCTCCACAGCTCCATGCGTAAAGCTCATGGATTCTGAAATCACCGATCAAAAGATCGTCCATATCTCTGACGCCAGCTGCTTCCAAATATCGTTTCATGGTTTCTGCATCTGCAGGAAGTCTGAGAGAAACATCCACCTCATTTTTCTTTTCAAAAAGTTGTTTACTGCAAAAAGTCACTTGAATCATATTTATTTTTCCCCTTTCCAATATTCCGCTATTTTTTCGCCTATGGCTCGTACCACAGGCACTGTGACTGCGTTTCCGATCTGCTTATACAGCTGTGCGTCTGAACATACGCTGGCTGCTCTTTCAAAATATGCATCCGGTACCCCTTGCAGACGAAATGTTTCCAATGGTGTCAGTCTTCGGATACGGGAATCCAAAAGGATTCCATGAATGTCGGATGCCGTAAGTGTAAACATTTCCTCGTCTTCTTCTTTGATCCTCCTTCCGTTTTGTCTTGTTTTTTCTTTTCCTGGATTCAACAAAGCTCTTGGCAGTCTGCTTTCCAAAATGCCTGTCCTATGCTGTCGGCATCCCAAGCCCTTTCCATAGCTTGCGTCGATGGTGCCGCTGTATGGTTTTGTCACAAGACCGCTTTGCTCATCCTTCGCAACAAAATACAAACCTGTTTTTGCGCCTAACCCTCCTGTTCCAGAAGTGATAGTTGGTGAAACACCTCCTGTGTCATAGATCCTGCTTCCCTGCGGGCCTCCAATAATCTGTGCAGGAGCTGTCTTGCCTGGGCTTCTGAGAGGAAATATTTTTCCGGTACTTCTTCCTGTAAGATCTCCGATAATGTACACACGCTCTCTACTTTGGGGTACACCGTAGTCTTTGGAATTGACAAGCGCGTATTCCACACCATACCCCAATGCGGCCAGTTCACATAGAACAATGGCAAAATCCCAGCCTCCGCCAGAGGAAAAGATTCCCTTAACATTTTCAAGGATAAGCCATCTGGGTTTATGGTCACCTCGTTCTCGGAGGAGTCGAACAAACTCAAAAAACAAGCCAGTTCGTTCTCCGTATAATCCTCTCCTTTCCCCTGCCATTGAGACATCCTGGCAAGGGAATCCGCCTGTCCAAAGATCGACATCTGGTAGGCTTTGGGCACTGACTTTGGTGATGTCTTCTTCAAACCACTCTCCCTCCTTTATGCGGTGCATCGCCTGATAGCTCATATTGGCATATTTGTCTATCTCACAATGCCCTTTGCAGGTCCAGCCTGCCTGCTCCAGTCCCAAACGGAACAACCCGATTCCAGCAAAAAAATCCAAAAAATACATACACATTTCTCCTTTCGCTGTCTTTTCTTTTCATGCTGTTGACGTTTCCTTTTTTCTGAGGTAACATACAACAACCTGTAAGACGGCAGCGAAAAAAGGGCTTTCTGCTCCGATTCGGTTTGTCTTATGGGTCAGTATTTTTGCTTCGCAAAAACGGCTTTGCCGCCGGACTTCTTTCCGGTACTGTGCTTGTTTTCAGAATCTTAAAACGGAAACAAGGCGGATTGCTCCGCCTTGTTTCTTTGCTTATAACTGCATATCCAGATCAGTTTCTTCTATTTCATCGGCATCACCTTCTTTCATGTTTTCTTCTGCTTCATGGGTAAGCTCTTGTTCTCGAATACTGTTGGCAAATAAATCCAACAAGCCGCTGTGGGTATGGATCGTATATTCCAGTTTGGGGTTGTCTTCGCCTTGGTTCATTTGGCTCTGCAATGCCCAGGTCTTATTCTCTTTGCTGATCCTGCCATCGTGAAGCTTTTGCTGGATGTTACAAGCAACAACATATTGGACTCGCTCCATGCCATAGGTTTCGATAAGTTCTTTCTCAAAGCCTGTATGGTAGTGAAAACCATCGAAATGGCTGTTGATGGCTTTTCCGATGTCTTCGGAACACTGTGCATTGGCTTTATGGGATGCTTTTTCCATATGGATTACCTCCCGTAAATCTGATCAGAGCGTCTGTGATACTTTACTTTTTTATGAGGCTGGACTCTGCTCTCCGGCGGTAATTTTTTCACCGGTCGCTGTTTATTCTTCTGCGGATACTTTCTTTTCATTTCTGCTCCTTTCTGGCACAAAAAAAGAACATGAATGTTTCATGTTCCTGCCATCATGTTTTTATAACTGTGGTTCTTCCATATTTTCTTCCATAGCTTCTGATAACTGAAGTAAGTGATCTGGTTCCACAATCACCTCCCACTCATTTCTTCCTTTAAAATAACACTAAAATATGTTCCTTTGAAATTTCCGCCTCATAAACAGTACCGTTTTCTCCAAATCGATCAGCAAACCATTGGGCAACCTTTTGATCCAGTGTCCAGGACAAGGCTTTGACCTTGCCTGCATTATATGAGGTCACGCCTCGATAAACCGATACTGTTTCCGGCAGGCTTCGCAGTGTTTCTATTTCATCTTCTGTCATCATCTCCTCCTGTTTTGATTTACGGAACAGATCCAGCAGTTCTTTCTGCTTGAAGTTGGGATCAAGATTAGGTGCTTCTGTCCGAATCCAGATGTCTGCAAGCATTTTGGAAAAATCCTCTCTGGATAAGTATGATTCCGTATATTTTAAAAAAGCAAGCAGATAAGATTTTGTCATGAGGTGGTATACCCCAAACACATCTTCCGCAGTATCAATCTGCTTTTCCACTTGTTCTTTCCATAGGGTAAATGCCTTTGTATCTTCCATAATATTGGCAAAAGCAATTTCGCCGTCAGTCTGCGACAGACAAACCATCGCTGAATCTGTAAACGGATGCTTGATGACCAACGGCGAAAACTTTGTTTCTTCTATATTCATGTGCAGGAATACTTTGGCGGTATCTTTGATTCCTCTTAAGTCTGTTATTTTTCGCATTTTCTCACCTTACCACAATGCCACATTTTTTTCTTTTTTGATTTGTTCAACCAAAGCATCGAATCCTCCTGCTTCTTCAGCATATTTTGTAAAAACACACTCCACCATTTCTCTCGAAAATCCAAGTTCTTCATAAAGCAAAAGCAGATCCTCTGGTAATCTGCCAAGCACACTTGTTGGCTTTATAATGATGCATCCCTTTTGAAGAATGATATCTACCAATTCATTAGGATTGATTTCTGCATTCTCCAGCATTTCATCTGTGACCTCAATAGGATCACCTGGCTTTCTAAAAATAAACTTTTTTTCGATTGGTTCCATCTTCATATTTTTCATAACTGCAAATCCTCCTTATTCAAATGTGTAAATTTCGATCACTGCTGTTTCTTCAATTTCTTCTTTTGTAAACTCCTGTGGCTCATAAAAAAATTTTTTGTATGTGTCCAACTCCTCCTCACTCAATGATGTCAGGTTTCCTTCTTCATCACTGCCGCAAACAAAAAAATCGCCAACGATGATATCGCTGCCAATTCTCCTGTTGCCTTCTAAGCCAATCAATTTCCCCTCATCATTTAATAAGATACATACATTGTCATCTAATCCTACGATGTCAATATATCCTCCCACTGCTTCCTGCATTGCTTCCAATGTATTTTTCAGCATATAGACTTCAGGATGTTCATGTGGCTTTACTTTTAATACTTTTATGACATCTTCCTTCATGGTTCTCACCTCCTTAAAAAATTTTTTAATTTTTTTCAAAAAAGGGTTGTAATTTTGAAAATCGCTTTTTTGTTAAGTTCTGAAAACTGAAAAAGGCAGTGAGATTTTTTTCATCTCACTGCCCGAAAAGCGTTTTTTGACTCCAAAAACGCTATGTCATCTATAAAATTCGAATTTTTGGGGCTTTGAAAATCGCCCTCAAAAACCGCTGAAATCCTTGATTTTACTGGCTTTACGGCTATGTCATCTATTTTGATCACTCATCCCATCTTGATTGAACTAAAAGTATGCCGGATGAAGCTGGTTACCCCTTGGTGTGGAGCTATTTTTCAAAAAAGTGTTGCTTGTTGTTTCTCTGAAATAATGGAAACAAAAAAATCTGGAATGGGTGTTTGCTCCTATCATTCCAGATTCTTTTCTTTTCACTATCTATTATTCTGTTCTCTTGCTTCAAATATTATGTTTTTGTACTAACCTTATCGTTTTGTCTTGTTGATATTTCTGAATGATCTTTCCTACCAGAATTTCAGAAAGCTCTTAAGCAATCCCTCAAAAGCTTTCCCTATCACACTCACGCTATCCAATTATGAAACTCATTCATTAATTTGCCAATATCCTTTTCGATCTGAACCTACGCGAGTGATTTTTCCAGACTCTTTTAAATTCTTTATTATTCGGCTAACCTTTCGTGAACTAATACCCATCAATTCACTTAAGGCTTTCGCAGTAATATCAGGTTTTTGACGCAATATATTCAATGTTTTTATTGTATCATTATTTTCATTGCCATTTTCATCGCCATTATCATTGCCATTTTCATCGCCATTATCATTGCCATTTTCATCGCCAATGGCAATGTTTGAGACATGCTCAATCTCGGCAAAAGGGAATACCACTTTAATAAAATGTTCTGAAATATCAAAGATATCTTTAGGATAGACTTTTAAAATTCTGCTCATACCCGATCCTAGCTGTTCTACTAATCCGACATCCTTAAATACTCGCATCAACTCTCGGTTTCTTGGCATACTGCTACAGCTGAAAAAGTCTTCTTGGCTTTGTCCAGGAATCAAACCTCCATAAGATGTCATAACAATACGATCCTTAAAAATTTCAAATACTGGCGGTATCTCTCTGGTAAAATCATTGTGAACAATAGCATTAATAATTGCTTCACGAAGTGCAACTGGATCAACTAAATTTTTTTCGATTCGAGTTTTACTGGTAACTTTTGCATACGTGATATTTTCTATTTTCATCTTATCTAATACGTTATTGGCTGGTTTTTCCAAAGAACAGTAGCCATATTCCTCATTCTCAATCAAATCTACTTTATCTATACCGGAATATTTTGCTACTTTAATAGAAACACCATTTTCATCTGCTAATAAATACGCAATATAATTGTACTCCCCATTTGGTGTAAGTAACTCTAAGCTGTTAGCAAATTTCTGATTCAGTTCCAGTCCTCGTTCCTGATAATAAATTCTCAGTTGTGCAAAACTCAAATCTTGTCGTGGTGAAGGAATATTTCTTAAAGTTGTATGAATTCGTCTTGCGTACAACTCATCAATCATAGCCGTTGTCATTGGCTGACTGGAAGTACCAATTCTTGTAAAACACCCAGATGGGGACATACCCTGACTTTTAATATAGTATGGTTTTTCCAAACCACTGGATACTAAAATTTTAATTACAGAAACACCCTCAATCACCTCTGTAACAATATCAAATAATCCCAGAGTAGATGGAAGTATATTATTTTTGATACGATCAGCAATTTTCAACTGCGTTGCATCTAAATCAAATTCTCCTATCGGATGACCATCATCATCTAAACCAATATATAAAATACCGCCTTCTTTATTGTTTAAAAACGCTACAATTTCTTTTTCCATTTTATCATTTAAAATTGCTTTAAATTCTATACGGTTGCTTTCTTTCAGCACACAAACACCTCCTCAGTACTTCTATATTATCATATCCATTTCTTAGTAAAAAGACATCTGTTACTGGTTTATTCGTTTTATATGTATCTACACTTTCCTGTTCTTAGGAAAAGCGTAAATCCCATCAAATTCTGCATTTTCATAAGTATTCGTCACATATATTCTCATATTTTGTATATCTAAGTAAAATGTTTGGCTTTTGTAGAATAAAACCAGTTTTAGCTGAAGCATATTTGTTTCGAAATAATATAGGAAAAGTATATCATACCTTGTTTTTTAGGACAATACTAGCAATATCTTACCTTACTCAAGACATGCTTCTGCTACAATCCCTGACTTGAATACTACCTCTATCT
>ERZ791614.497-NODE-497-length-26314-cov-14.596100_pt1 | contig 26314 bp, 19 predicted proteins | sample MGYA00510274_ERZ791614 | MGnify/ENA primary metagenome ERZ791614 (study PRJEB30046, sample SAMN00715221) | human gut metagenome | study: EMG produced TPA metagenomics assembly of the A metagenome-wide association study of gut microbiota in type 2...
TGTGCCGAAGATAGTTCGCTGGAAACGGCGCGTGAAAATAGGTAGTCGCCGACTTAATCGTATCCCTGAGAGGTTTCCTTTCAGGGATTTTTTGTTGCGTTTTGAGGCAGAAAATAGTATGATAAAGAAAAACCTTATACTTTCTACAGAATTTCATGCTACACTGAACGTATAGAGAAAGGAGATTCTGTATGGATAAACTGACGAAAAAAGGGCTGGATAGCACCCAGCTCAAGACCATTGCACTGGTGCTGATGGTGCTGGATCACATTCATTATTTCTTTGAATTCACCGGCTGCATCCCGACGGTGCTCAGTATGCTGGGGCGGCTGAGTGCCCCGCTGTTTCTGTTCTGCACCGTGGAGGGCTTTGCCCATACCCATGACCGCAGGCGGTATTTTATCCGCATCTGGGCTATTGGCGCGGCGATGGCGGCGCTGGAATTCTTTATGATCTACGCCAAGGCCTTCCGGCGTGGAGACGGCTTCTACCCCCAGAACGCCATCTTCCAAGATCTGATGCTGCTGTGCGTCGTCTGGCAGGGCATCGACTGGCTGCGGGAGAAGAAGCTGGCAAAGGGTATTGCGGCCATTGCCGCCGTTTTGTTCTGGCCGTTTGTGGTGATAGTATTTCTGCTGCTCTTCCCGCAGGTGCAGGAGATGCCCATCGCTTCGACAGTCGTGGCATTTGTCATCACCAGCCCGCTGCCCATGTGGACAGCCATCACGGACGGCGGCTGGAGCTTTTTGCTGGGCGGCGTGCTGCTGTATGCCCTGCGTGGACGGCGCAAAGTGCAGCTGGCGGTATGGGCGCTGACTGTTTTCCTGTGTGACTTTGCGCTGATCTTCGGGATGGCTTGCCGGCAGGCGGGTTTTGTCTGGACGCAGATGTTCACCGACTACTACGAGTGGTTCGGCGTAGCGGCGGTGCTGCTGATGCTGCTGTACAACGGGCAGCGCGGCAGCGGGCACAAGCAGCTGTTCTACTGGTTCTACCCCGCCCATGTGTATCTGCTGTATGGGGCATCCTGCCTTGTTTATAACGTGTTGAGGTGATTTTGTGGCGAATATTCTGGCGCTGGATGACAATCTGGAGCTCTGCAAGCTGATCCGCACCGCCTTGGAGCGGGACGGCCACCGGGTGGAGACGCGCAGCTCCGGACAGGAGCTGACTGAAGCACTCTGCCGCTGGGCGGACTGCATCCTGCTGGATGTGATGATGCCCGGAGAAGATGGCTTTGCGGTGTGCCGCTGCATCCGGGGCCTGACCGAAGCACCGATTCTGTTTCTGAGTGCCCGGACGGATGAAGCCGCTGTGCTGAAGGGGCTGGGCGCGCAGAACATCGGTGCCGGCAAGCACGACCGTGTGGATGCCATTCTGCGCTACGCCATCGGCATTGGCCTGACCTTTGGACTGATCGTGGCAGCAGCAGTGCAGTTCATTGCACCGTCAGTGGTGCGGCCCTTCACCTCGGACGAGGCTGTGGTGCTGGCCGGTGCATCTTACATCCGGGGTTATATTTTTGACTGCCTGTTTGCAGGCGTGCAGTTCAGCTTCAGCGGCTATTTCTGCGCCTATGGCAAGTCCGGGCTGTCCTTCCTGCATAACACGCTGTCCATTCTGCTGGTGCGCGTGCCGGGTGCCTACCTCGCATCCAAGTTTTTCCCGCAGACGCTGCTGCCTATGGGTCTTGCTTCGGCCTGCGGTTCGCTGTTCTCCATTCTGGTGTGCGTGATCGCTTACCACTGGCTCAAGCGGCAGCAGAAAGCGGTGCTGTATGGCTGAGCGGGAACCGTTCCAAATCGGTGAGATGGCATAGATGTACCGCCCAAGTGCGGGCGCGCTGCGCCACTATGAGCTGCTGTCAAGCGTACAGCAGCTTTTTTGTTGCACAAAAACCGGCCCTGCGGTACAATAGACCTGTTATTTATTATGCAGGAAAGAGGAGAGAACAGATGCGAGACCACCATATCGACCTGTGCGGCCAGATCGATTTTACCCGTACCGAGGCAATGCCCCTGCTGGCGCGGGATGCACATTTCAGCTTTGCGTGCAATGGCTGCGGCGACTGCTGCCGTGGCAGAGAGGACATTGTACTTTCAGGCTTTGACCTGTGGCGCATTGCAGCCCGGCTGCGCCTGCCGCCGCAGATCGTGGCGCGGGGATATTGCCGGGCCAGCATTGGCACGGTGAGCCATTTGCCGGTGTTGCGTCTGGCCCCGGTGAAGAAGAACCGGAACAACTGTCCCTTCCTTACGGGAGACCGCTGCGCCATCCACGATGCCGAACCGCTGGTGTGTGCTCTGTACCCGCTGGCGCAGGAGATCAGCAGGAAAGGACAGGTGAGCTATTTTCTGCAGCCCACCGGCTGCGGCGGGCAGGTGATCGAGGCAAGGGTGGAGGACTATCTTGCTCGTTACGATGTCCCGGCCCGGCAACAGACCGATGTACGCTGGGCGCAGACCTGCATGACACTGGAAGACACGGTGGAACAGCTGGAAGCGCTGCTCAGCCCGGTGCTGGTGCGCCGGATGCAGGACAAGCTCTGGCAGGCGCTGTATTTTAGCTACGACTATGCCGCACCGTTTTTGCCGCAGCTGGAGAAAAAACTGCACTGGCTGGATGCTGAATTTGCAAAACTGACGGAATATCAGCAAAAACGAAATAATACATCAAAATAATCGATCGATATATTTGATGCAATCGATAATAAAGGCCGTTTTAGGGAAAAAGTGAGTTGTTTTACCGTGAAAGGTGTGATATACTTCACGAGTGTAAAGCGAGACTGTACGAGCCTTGCATACAAAACATAGCTTTCCGGTGCGGTACCTGGAGGCCGCACACGCAAAGAGATAGAGGAGATAAACATTATGCGTAAAATCACTCGTCGTTCGTTTCTGGCTGCTGCCGCTGCCTGCGGCGCAGCTGCTGCCCTGACTGCCTGCGGCGGTTCTTCTGCATCTTCTGCAGCTGCTTCTTCCGCTGCGCCTGCATCCTCCGCTGCTGCTTCTGCTGCAGCCGATGGCCAGAAGTTCACGATTGGCATCTGCCAGTTGGTGCAGCATGCCGCTCTGGATGCCGCTACGCAGGGCTTTGAGGATGCTCTGACTGCTTCCTTCGGCGAGAACGTCACCTTCGATTTCCAGAATGCACAGGGCGATTCCGCTACCTGCGCTACCATCACCAACGGCTTCGTTTCCTCTGGTGTGGATCTGATCATGGCCAATGCTACGCCCGCTCTGCAGGCTGCACAGTCTGCTACCAACAGCATTCCGGTGCTGGGCACCTCTGTTACCGAGTACGGTGTGGCTCTGGGCCTGACCGATTTCGACGGCACCGTGGGCGGCAACATTTCCGGCACCTCTGATTTGGCCCCGCTGGATCAGCAGGCTGAGATGATCGTGGAGTGGATGCCGGAGGCCAAGAAGGTTGGCCTGCTGTACTGCTCTGCTGAGGCAAACAGCCAGTATCAGGTGGATGAGGTCCAGAAGTATCTGGAGGAAAAGGGTGTCACCGCTACCCAGTACGCTTTCTCTGATTCCAATGACCTGTCCTCTGTCTGCCAGAAGGCTGCCGACGAGAACGACGCACTGTATGTGCCCACCGATAACACGGTTGCTGCAAACACCGGCATTGTGGACGGCATCTGCCGCCCGGCCAAGAAGCCCGTGTTCGCTGGCGAAGAGGGCATCTGCGCCGGCTGCGGCGTGGCTACCCTTTCCATCAGCTACTACGATCTGGGCTACACCACTGGTGAGATGGCAGTGAAGATCCTGAACGGCGAGGCTGATATCTCCACCATGCCCATCGAGTACACCGATGTGACCAAAAAGTACAACAAGACTATCTGCGACGATCTGGGCCTGACCGTTCCCGACGGCTACGAGGAGATCGAGGGCTAAAATACTCCGGGAAACCAAACAGAAAATCAGCGGAGAAGGGTAAAAAGTGCTCTTCTCCGCTTTCCCGTATCAAACGGGAAGTAAAAAAAGTGTAACGTTTAGGAGGAATTGTTTTGGAAATCATTGCAAGACTGGCAAACCTGCCGGGCGCTTTGCCGGGTGCCTGTGCACAGGGCCTTATCTGGGGTATCATGGCCATTGGCGTGTACCTGACCTACCGTATTCTGGATGTGGCCGATCTGACCGTGGACGGCTCCTTTGGCACCGGCGGTGCAGTGTGCGTCATGTGCCTGCTGTCCGGCCAGAACGTCTGGGTCTCCCTGCTCATGGCGCTGCTGGCAGGCCTGCTGTCCGGCCTCGTCACCGGTGTCCTGCACACATTTATGGGCATTCCGGCCATCCTTGCCGGCATCCTGACCCAGCTTTCGCTGTATTCCATTAACCTCAAAATCATGGGTAAGGCCAATCAGGCCATCAACGTGGACAAGTACAACCTGCTGATCTCCCTGCGCTGGGTCAAGGAGTTCGCTCTCCACAACCCTATCGTTATGATCATCATTGTCACAGCGGTGCTGATCGGCATTCTGTACTGGTTCTTCGGCACCGAGCTGGGCTGTGCCATCCGTGCCACCGGCTCTAACCCCGCCATGTCCCGTGCGCAGGGCATCAACACCAACTTCAATATCGTGCTGGGTCTGGCTGTGTCCAACGGTCTGGTGGCGCTGTCTGGCGCTCTGCTGAGCCAGTATCAGGGCTTTGCAGATGTCGGCATGGGCCGTGGCGCGATCGTCATTGGTCTGGCTGCTGTCATCATTGGCGAGGCTCTGTTCAGCCGCATCTTCCACAACTTTGCACTCAAGATGGTTTCTGTCTCTCTGGGTGCGATCATCTACTACATTGTCATCCAGCTGGTGCTGACTCTGGGTTTCGATGCCAACCTGCTCAAGCTGCTGAGCGCTTCTGTGGTGGCTGTTTTCCTTGCCGTGCCGTACTGGAAGGGCAAGTACTTCTCGAAGCCGGTGAAGAAGGCAAAGGAGGATGCAAAAAATGCTTGAGATCCAGAATGTTTCCAAGACCTTTAACGCTGGCACGGTCAACCAGAAAACTGCCCTGAACGGCCTGAACCTGAAGCTGAACGAGGGCGATTTCGTTACCGTGATCGGCGGCAACGGTGCAGGCAAATCCACCATGCTGAACGCAGTTGCCGGTGTGTGGCCGGTGGACGAAGGCAAGATCATTATTGACGGTGTGGATGTGACCCGCCTGAGCGAGCATCAGCGTGCCGCTTACATCGGCCGCGTGTTTCAGGACCCCATGACCGGCACTGCTGCTACCATGCAGATCGAAGAGAACCTTGCCCTGGCTGCACGCCGCGGCAAGCCCCGCACCCTGCGCATTGGCATTACTAAGGCAGAGCGCGAGCAGTATCGTGAACTGCTCAAAACGCTGGATCTGGGTCTGGAAGACCGCCTGACGGCCCGTGTGGGCCTGCTTTCCGGCGGCCAGCGTCAGGCACTGACCCTGCTGATGGCTACCATGAACAAGCCAAAGCTCCTGCTGCTGGACGAGCACACCGCTGCGCTGGACCCCAAGACCGCGCTCAAGGTGCTGACCCTCTCGGCCAAAATCGTGGAGGAAAACCACCTCACCACCATGATGATCACCCACAACATGAAGGATGCCATTAAGTATGGCAACCGCCTGATCATGATGTACGAAGGCCATATCATCTATGATGTTTCCGGTGAGGAAAAGAAGAACCTGCACGTCTCCGACCTGCTGGCAAAGTTCCAGATTGCCAGCGGCGGCGAGTTTGCAAATGACCGCATGATTCTGTCCTGATAAATTACAAGGCTAAAATGCAAAGCGCCTGTCCCGGAAAAAACCGGGACGGGCGCTTTTTATGTATGTTTACCAATTCAAGAGCAAGGCGGTTAATTGGAGTTTTTGGGAGATGATTTTCTTTACATCTTTTGAAGAATGCGGGGCACCGTCCTGAATCGCAAAGAGGAACAGCGAGTAAAGTTCATTATATTTTGGAATAGCCATTTTTTCAAACCTCACGCCTTGGAAAAGCTCAGCACACATTCGCAATGGCTTGAGGGTTGCGTTTGTTACATCATTTTGGTATAACAACTCACAACCTCCACGTGACTTCCATTGTCCAAACACAAATCTGTGTCATTTTCGATGATAGGAAGTCGGAATTTGATGGACTTGAGCCACTGGCCGTTGGGCTGACGCTCCGGGTAGATATGGACTTCGGAAGTCAGGTGCTCCATCAGCTTTTTGCGTTCGACAGGATTCATAACGTTGTAGAGCCTCTCAAAGCAGAGCAGAATCTTGTAAATATTGTCGCCAGTGATTTTGTCTGCTTCGATGGCCTGTTTCTTGGCACGAGCCGTCACAAGCTGATTCTCGGTACCCTCGATTTTATCGTACATCTTGTAAAGCCGTTCGTCAAGGTCTGATTTGCGTATGATGTAGTGCCGGTCATCCGGGTCAAGTGTGTCGATTTCATCCATGAGTTTGGATTTGACGGAGTAATACTGACGTAGTTGCTTTTCGGCGGCTGCGATTTCCTGTTCGATGGCAGTCGTGTCCACTTTGCTATTGATCTTCTCCTGCATCATGGCGGCAAACTTTGGATTGCTGACTAGTTTGATGATAACCTCCACCACGGCGTTGTCCAGAACTTCTTCCTGAATTTGCTTGTTGAAATCGCATTTTTGCCCACGTTGCATCTTGCGGTGCTTGCAACTGTAATAAGAGAAAGATTTATAGGGTGTGCCATCTTTCTTTCGTTTGGTGCATTTGTTGCTGTACATTCCAGCACCGCAAATGGGGCACTTGACAAGGGCGGATAATAAATGCGCCTGTTCCGTCTTGCTGCGGTTGACTGGTTCGTATCGTTTGGACTGCGCCAGTAGCTTAATCTGTGCGGCGTTCCACAATTCTTCTGATACGATGCCCTCGTGCAGGCCGTCCACCAGCAAATAATTCTCCTGTGGAACCTGATGATATTCGTTCCGGGTGCCGTGAATCTTTTCGAGTTTGCGGCGACCAAAGGCGATTTTTCCGCAGTAGACGGGGTTCTTCAGGATGGCCCGAATCAATGTTGCGCTGAAAAGGGGAGAGGTGCCATTTTGACGAGCAAGTTTCTGAAAGCCGTGGGTCTCCAGATATTTGGAAAGACCATTTGCACCTGTGTCCGTATTTACATATTGCTCAAAAATTGTGCGAATGGCAGGGGCTTCATCCTCATTGATTTGCAGCACACCGTCAACTAAACGATAGCCATAAGGCGCAAATCCGCCGTTCCAGCGGCCTTCCCGCGCTTTTTGAATGCGACCTTCCATGGTTTGGACACGGATGTTCTCACGCTCGATCTCAGCTACCGCAGAAAGAACGGAAATCATCAGCTTGCCTGCATCCTTGTAGGAATCAATGCCATCTTCCACGCAGATGAGGTTGACCCCAAAGTCCTGCATGACCTGCAAGGTAGACAGCACATCGGCGGCATTGCGGCCAAAGCGGGACAGTTTGAACACCAGAATGTAGGAAACACCATCTTTTCCCGATTTGATGTCATCCATCATTCGGCAAAAAGAGGCACGGCCTTCGATGGATTTTCCCGATTTACCGGCATCCTCATACTCGCCAACGATCTGGTAATCGTTGAAGTCAGCGTATGCTTTCATCCGGGCTTTCTGGGCATCCAGCGAATAGCCATCGATTTGCATGGTGGTAGATACACGAGTGTAAATATAAACTTTTGGCTTTCCCTGTGACATAAGAAATCCTCACGGCTACCGTTATTTCTTGTCGATTTTTTGCTCTAAGAACTGGATGGAATCCAGATAGTCCTGTTCTACATCGCTGAGCGTTCTTGCCTTATACTTCCGATATTCGGTGGTGGCTTTGTCTACGGACTGCTTGTGCGTCACAGTGCCGTTTCCGACAAGCAACTGCTCACCGCTCATTGTCAGAATGCGGTCAAGGTGATTGGCCCAATCCTGCATGGTCATGGGCTGTTCGCGCTCTGCCTGACGCTCTGCAAAGTCCAGATAGCCGGAAACAAGCTGTCCCATGGCGCGAAGCTCTTTCTCGTTCAGATAATTCTTGGCGATTTTTGCTTCTTGCAGGGTGGGCTGATTTCCGGCGAAGGTGGTCAGTCCCATGAATTCTTTTTCGGCATCGGCACGGTTGTAAATGACTTCTGCGGCAGTCTGGCCGTGGATGGCATAATGAATCTTGTTCTGTACTTTTTTGAAGAACTGAACCGAAATTTCTGCCTTGGGGTCGTAGTCGATGCTGGTGGCGTAGATTTCCAGAACCTGACGGTAAAACACCTTTTCGGAAGCGCGGATGTCCCGGATGCGCTCCAACAGTTCTTTGAAATATCCACCGCCGCCTAAATTTTTCAGCCGTTCATCGTCCAGTGCGAAGCCTTTGCGCATATATTCCTTCAGGATGCCGGTCGCCCAGATGCGAAATTGTGTGCCGCGTTTGGATTTGACCCGGTAGCCAACAGAGATAATGACATCGAGGTTGTAATAGTCCACATCGTAGACTTTTCCATCTGCGGCAGTGTAGGCAAATTTTGCCCACACTGATTCCTTCTGAAGCTCACCTTCCTTGAAGATGTTCCGGACGTGTTTTCCGATGACACTCCGATCACGCTGGAACAGCTCGGCCATCTGGTCGATGGACAGCCAGACGGTATCGCCATCAAACGTGGCATCAATCTTGGTCAGGCCGTCTTCGGTGGTATAAATGATGATGGAATTTTTGGGGCTTTCATCAGGGCGATTCATTTTCGTGCCTCGTTCAAAATATGGAACATGGTGAGAGAATCTCACCATGTGTTTGGACAGTGATTACAAGAATATTATATCATGCTGCAAGGAGTTCATCAACGGCAATTTGCCCGGTTTCGATTTCCGCATATTTTTCGATCATATCGGCCAGAAAGCCCGCCAAGGCACTCCATTCATCAAAGTTGGACGTGCAGGAGGAAACGGGAAAGATATCTTTTTCGCTAGCAGGATATTTTTTCAATAGGCAGCTCCATTTCCTTGTAGCTGAACAGCGTGTACCAGCGATTTTATCAAACTTCCTTTCAAACTTATCCGATCAATTCTTTCAGCCGTTCCAGCTTTTCCTGCGCTGTTTCTCTGCGGAAGCTGATCCCGATGCAGGAGATGGGAACACACATTTCCAACAGGCGGTCGTAGATACGGGCGTGGGCGGTATCCTGCGGATGCCGAATCTCGTCCAACGTCAGATTGGTGGTGACGATGAGTGGCTTCCGACTGCGATAGCGGCTGTCCACGATGTTATAGATCTGTTCTAACGCATACTCCGTGCCACGCTCCATCCCGAAGTCGTCAATGATAAGCAAAGGATAGCGGCACAGCCTTTCCACCACCTCATTCCGCCCGGAAAAGCTGTTATTCAGCTCGTTCAGGATGTGTGCGAAGTTCGTCATGCACACAGGTACTTCCTGAGCCATTAGAGCGTTCGCAATACACCCGGCAAGGAAACTCTTGCCTGTGCCGACACCGCCCCAGAACAGAAGCCCAATGTTCTCTGGGCGCATGGTCTGCCACTGCTTTACATAGCGGTGTGCATGGTGCATCTGTGGGCTGCGTCCGTTGTCGTTTGCAAATGTCCAGTCCAGCAGAGCGGAATCAGAAAAGCCGTCTGCTTTCAGCCGCCGCACAAGGTCGAGGTGTTTCTGCGCCTTAATAGCTGCTTTTCCTGCTGCTCCCGTTCGGCTTTATGGCAGGCACATTCTACCGGATGCTTGTTCTTCCCCATCAGGACAAGACCCTTGGCAAAGAAGGCTTCTTTTGGGGTTCTGCACTTGCCGCAATAAAGCAGGCCATTCTCACCGGGATAGTCCGCTGCATTTTCGGGAATACTGGAAACGGATTGTTCCAGAACTTTTTTGATCGTCTTTATAGGCTTTCTCCTTCCTTGAAGGTGTAGTCCGGGATGCCCGGCGTCGATTTTCGTTCTGTTTTCTGCCGCTTTGCCCAGATACGCAGGGTGGCGGCATGGTCGGCGTACTTCCTTCCGGTGGACTGGACATAAGCGGACAACTGCTCGATCAAACCATCAAGCCCTGCAAAGTCAGCCTTGAGTCGCTTGTATTCTTTTTCCGTCAGAAAGATATTCTGATATTCTCCAAAGGTCAAATAAGCATCTGTTGTTTTTATCAGGTGGTTCTCTTTCAGATTGTTCTTATTACGTTGGTTAGTGGAACACTTTTGTTCCATGGAAGGTATCATTTCTGTTCCATCGCATAGGGCAGAACCGTTCCATGCAAAGGAACATTTTTGTTCTGTCGGGACTTTTACAAAGATGCTGTTGGGCACAGTAATGCGACCTCTTCTGCGCTCGATCAGATCGGCATCCTCTAGTGAGCGCAATGCACGTTTAATGCTCATGGTGCTGCAACGAAGGGCTTCGCTCAATGATGAAATAGGAAAAATTACATAGACGAAGCCGCGCTCATCCACCCAGTTGTTCTTTTGAGAAAGCGTTGCCCTGTCAAGCAGTAGAGTGTAGAGGAGTTTTGCCGTGTGGCTCAGGTCAGCATCGAGAAGAAACCGGGCATAGGGCAGATATTGCGGCAGCGGCATATTGGGTTTCAAATAATCTGAAATGGCATTCACCTCCGTTTTTTACATCCAAATCAGTGGACAGACAGTTTAGGATTGCTGGTTTCCATCACTGTACAAGCGTTTTTTTACGTTCTGAAGATACCGGCTGGCACGGTCAATAAAAATCAGCAGCTTCTCATTGTTTTTCGGTTCGGTAAGAATATCGGGGTATTCACGAAAACACATTTCCCACCGCCGGATAAAATCCTCCTGCGCGCCCTGAATCTCACACATCATGGCTTCGCCATCTGCCAAACGGCGAGGTGAATAAATGCTCTTGACGGCATCCTTGAGATTCTGTTTTTCTTCCTTGTTGAGTCCTTTCTTATGCCCCTGAATGTCTTGCTTGAAGGTCGTTATAAACGCATTATCCTTTGAAGGCGAAGAATACGAATCCGTGATACTGGAATCCCGTTCGGCTTTAGGCTTACGCAGCTCTGCCACAACTTCGGGACGCTTTTCCTTTGGAACCTTTGCAATCGAGGAAATTTCACGGTCGGTTGCCCGGATCTTTCCGCTCAGGATTTCTTCCTGCGCTCCGGGTACTGCTTTCTCCGCCGCTTCCACACCTTTTGCAAATTGCTCTGCACGGTAAACATAGCTTTCTGACGTTCCATTCTCGGCAGCAACTTTAGACCGTGAGCCGTGCTTTGCGCGGTCTGGTTCATTTTGAACCAGACCACTTTCAGATGCCAAGGTATACTGATTGCCGTGAAACGATTTGATTTGCTTTTCCGCTTCTGCCTGCTTTCCGATCAGGAACTTTTTCTGTTCTGGGGTCAGGTTTCGCCGCCCAAGCTGATTTTTACAGATCCATGCGAGTGCTTCATAGCGGCTGGAAAATTCTTTTTCGATGACTTCAAATGGAATAAATGGATATTTCCGAAGGACTTGATAGCGTGTATGTCCATCCACAATATAGCCGTTCCACGTGATGATCGGATTCAGTACACGCTCCTCCTTGAGGATGTTCATTTCCAGTTGGTGGGTTTCCTCAAACGACGGAGGGGTGATTTGATTCTGGAACTCCGGGTCAATTTTAAGTTGGCTCAGTTTTGTCATAGGCAAATCATCCTTTCTGAAATGAAATAGAATATCATTGTCCTTATGCCGTTCTCTCTGCATGGATTTCCTGCCCCCTTCCGGCGGCGTTTTCCGGCTCTCCCTTGCGGGATCTTCGCCGGGTATCCCATGCAGACGGTCATTCGGTTTTCAAGGTTCGATGAAGGCTCTGAAATTAGACTAACACATTCATAGAAGATTTTTTAGGAGGTCGTACCTCCGGTTTTTGGTTGTAAAAAAGCGGAAGTGATGCTTCCGGTTCTTTGCTGCAAACCATTGAAAAAATTATATCACATCGTAAATTTTATTTTTAGGAACTGGTAGTTCCGGTTTTTAAAAAATATGAAGTGAATTTCAAGGCAAAATCGGAACTATTAGTTCTGGTTTTGCGTATCAACGTAATTTCAAATTTTGGGTGCCGTTCTCTCTGCATGGTGTTCCTGCCCCCCTTTCGGCGGCGTTTTCCGGCTCTCCCTTGTGGGGTCTTCGCCGGGTATCCCATGCAGACAGTCATTCGGTTTTCAAGGTTCAATTGGTGTCTTGCTGGTAGCTTATCACACTTTCAAAAAATTTTTTAGGACCTGACTGGTCCGGTTTTGAGGGAGAAAACCGGACTTGGGAGGTCCGGTTCTTGTGAACGGCTCTGGATAGAGCATACCATAAAATTGCTCGATTTTTTAGGAAGTGATACTTCCGCTTTTTGCCTTCAAAACCGGAAGTAATAGTTCCGGTTTGATGCAATATTGAATGAATCAACGCCGATTTTCATAAAACAAATTTTTCTCCAAGAAAATTTGCTTATTCGGTATCAGCAGAAACGTGTAGCCAGCGCAATTTTGTGCTGAATATCGGGTTTGGGCGAAGCTCAACAAGCGTTTTTGAAGTTGGATTTGAAAAATCTGATTCAAAAATTGCGAGGCGGTACCAACTCGCCCTGTTTGCTGCGGTTGCAAACTCGAAAATTTTTGTGCAGAAAAATAACCGCCCGCTTCAAGTTGAACTTGAAAACGGACGGTCCTGATTGCAAAATAATTTTCAAATTTGGAAGTCGCGTTGAGAGGCTTCATAGCGCTCGCAAGCAATGCAGACGTATATACATCTGCTTATTTTGCGTTGCAAAACGCTTGTTGGGGAGCACCCAAACCCTTGAACTGCATCGTGCCGATGCAGGCTGTGCGATTGCATCGCTGAATAGTAGCGTCGCTATACAGGATAGGGGCACCTTGTCAATAACGCCGCTGTCGTTATTCATCTACGCCAAAATCTTTTACCTTCAGCGTTTTACAGTTCTCCATCACGGTGCGCACAATGGGGGTGGACAGACCGTCCGGTGCATCGGCGGTAACATCCAGCGTTACCGAAACTTTGCAGCCATCTGCGCTGAGCAGGTGTGTAATGACTTCCTCCACCAGCCGCTGCACATCACGGTTGATGCGGGTGGTGTCCAACTCGGCAGTCATGTAGAACCGGGTGTTTTTGGGCGGAGCGGGAACAGCGGCAGGTTGCGCTGTCGGCGGCTGATGCAAGGTTACAGTGGGGTCAATGGGAGCATCCGGGGGAAGGTTGAAAAGGGTGGGCTGTTCGCCGCCCTGAGCAGTTTGCGTAGGCTGCACAACTACTGCGGGAGCACTTTTTTCAGCCAAAAGCTGCTTGCGGGCAGGGTCCAGCTTGACCAAAAGGTCGGAGGTGTTGATGCAGTCCACAAACTGGTTATACCGCAGTTCAACATAGCGGTCGCCCGTGTAACCGGCCGCAAGGGCAAAATATTCCTGCGAGTTCAGGCCGGTACGGATGGCATCTTCCAGCACGCTGAACTTGGCAAGGCGCGGCAGGTAGCAGTAAGTGCAGAGGTACTCCCACAGCTTCTTGATCTGGATATGGTCAGCATCCTTCCACAGCACTTCGTCCAGTTCCATTTGCAGCAGGGCAGGTGCCCACTTGGTGATGAGCGTTTCGCTCTGCTGCATCTTGCGGGAGGCACGGGACACGATGCTGTCCGTTCCGCCGGAAATGCGGGTAGCATCCCACAGAATGGTTTTCATATCCACGAAGCGGTCAATCTCCGGGGTGAGCAGCCAGCAGTAGGTTTCCCGGATGCGGGCTTCCACGGTATCGTTGCTGCGGTGGAGGTTGGCATCCACTTCCCGGTTCTGGGTGACATCAAGGTTCAGTGTTTCCTTGTCGTCCTGAATTGAGCGCCACGCACGGAAGTCCCGCACCGCCTGCTTCAGCGAGATCACTGCTTCCTGATCCGGTGCCACGAACGCCAACATATTGCGGTAGATGCGGGGTGCTGTGCCGCGGGTGTTCAGGATATTTTCTGCCGCAGTGAGTGCCAGGGCACTGGACGCATTGGCACGGTAGGTCTCATCCGGGCGGAGAATGACCAGCCGCACCGCCTGATCGTCCGACACATCCAGCGAGGAAGCCGGGCAGACGTGCAATCCCGCAAACGGCTCTTCCTTGCGTAGCTTTTTCAGGCGGGTTTCAATTTCTTCTTCCACGTCGGCTTCCGCCACCTGTGTTGCACGGTCCTGCGCGGTTTTGCGCAGGGTGGGACGGGTGTCGAACCAGTAGCGGTCGCCGCTGGTGTTGGTGTACAGATACGCCAGCGAGCCGCGCAGGGTGTTGAGGGCATCGTTGAAGTCTGCGATGTTTTCGCCCGGCTGGACCACGCCCAGACGGATGCGGGAAGCCTCGATGCCGCGCACGGACTGGGAACGCACTGTGGGCGCACTGCCCAGCATGATGGTGCGCGCCACCCGGCGGGAAGCCATGATGCGACCATACCGCTGGTTGCTCTGGTCTTTCTGGTAAGGCACCGAGTTTTTGCCGTCGATCTCTGTGTTGACGATGGAGTTCCAGCCTTCCGGCAGATAGCGGATCAGTTCATCGCGGACGTTGGGTGCGTCCAGCGAGATGGAGCCGGGCAGGATCATGGCGCTGGCATCGCTGCCCATCCACAGCTCATGAATGACCGCCGCCATCAGGCGCAGCACGCCGCGGGTACGCTGGAATCGTTCCAACGTGGACCAGTCATCGTACAGGCGGTCGAAGATTTCCGGGTGGATGGGATAGCAGGAAATCATCCGATCACGGTAGTCCACTTCTTTGGTGTCTGCCGGAAAATCACCGGGGTTGTTCTGGTACATCTGGCTGAACGCCGTGCACACGCGGTCGCGGGCTTCCGGATCCTTGCAGTCGAGGAACAGGCGGCGGCGCACCACCTCAAAGCCCTCGTTGGCGGCAACCGGCTTCCAGATAGATTCCATACGACCAAAGGTATGTTCAATGGTTTCCAGTGCGTTCTTTCCTGCTTCGCCGCCGATCTCGATATTCGATTCCGGGATAGAAGCCACCACCAGACTGTTCTTGCTGGCGCGTGCGGCTTCGGTGATCTCCTGAATGAAAGAGTTGAAGTTATCGAACGACCCGGCGGGCAGACCGGACACACCATACAATTTTCGGGCATACGCCACAAGCTCGTCCATCAGGATCAGGCAGGGGCCGCAGGCATCAAACAGGTTTTTCAACGCTTCACTGCCGGGAGAAACGCCCTTTTTATCTGCATCCTTGACAAAATCGTACAGTTCCGGACGGCCAGCCGATTCCGCCAGCTGCGCTGCCATTTCGCCCCAAAGAGTGTTGATGGTGATGCCGGGGAAATTGATGGGCCGTTTGGTTCGGGTGGGGTCCAGTGCCGTGCCCACCAGCACCGCCACGTTGGCTTTGGGCAGAGCCGAAACGCCTGCCTGTGCCAAAACGGGCTTGATGCTGGGGATGCGGTCTGCCGATACCCTGCCGCGCATGATGTGGTAAAGCGCCAGCATGCTGTGGGTCTTGCCGCCGCCAAACGCGGTTTTTAGCTGGATGACGGGTTCGCCATCCTTGCCGGAGACACGTTTGAGTGCCTGCACCAACAGGCCAGTCATACCCTCAGTGACGTAGGTGCGGGCAAAAAACTCCACCGGGTCACGGTATTCAAACGCGCCCTCACCACGTGCCACCTGCGCAAGATCAGCAGCGAACTCTGCGTTTTTATAGCGTCCCTGCGCCACATCCGGGTGCGGTTCGATGACATCCCGCCAGCTGGGCAGACCGGAAAGTGTTTTGCTCATAATGCCGACGGTGTGCGCTGCTTTGGTCTTTGCCGGGGCGGTTACTTCGGTGACATTGGTGGAGCCTTCGGCACTGCCATAGCGGAGCTGGCGCAGCATTTTGCGGATCTCCTCGGCAGCTTCGTCGTCAAAGGCTTCGCACAGGCGCGCCATAGTGTCCAGCGCACGCCATGTATCGTCCTCCGAGAAATCCGCACCGCCGATGTGCGCCAGCTTGTTGCGCACGCCCATCAGCTCCTTGGCCCAGGTGCGGTAGTCGATGGACAGTTTGCGCTTGAACAGGTCGTTCCACTTGCGGTCGAACAGACGCAGGCAGTTGGCAATGTCCAGAGAATCCATCAGGGTAGCGTAATCGCCGTTGTCGTCCGGCAGGTCGCGGGTCTGGTCGGAGAGGGTCATCAGGACTTCCTGCCACCAGTTGTCCTGATATTCCCGGCGCAGCTCCTGGCAGACATACCCTGCCAGCTGCGGGTGCAGGATGCGGAACGCCTGCTGCACTTTGGTGTAATTGTCGCTCATTTTTTACACTCCTTTTGTGTTCCTTAGAAGAACGAGGTCTGCTCCGGTGTTGCCTGCTGGAGTTCTGCCGCACGGGACTGAATTTCCCGCCATGCCACCACGAGGGCATTGTAGGCGTAGCCCTCCTGCGCCCAACCCTTGCGCTCGGCGAGGGTGTACAGCCGGTAGGCAAGGTCTTTGGCACGCTCGGCGTTGGAGCCCAGTATCGGGGCAACGATCTGCGCACAGGCTTCCACGCCGCCGGTCTCCATGGCGTGGGTGAGCTGCTGGCAGAGCAGCCAGATCATTTCTTCGCGGGGGTCGGTCTTTTGCGGCAGTTCCTCGCGGGTGAGCAGGCGGACGATGCCCTTTTCGGCGCTCAGCACGCCTTTTGCCGCCAGTGCTGCCACCGAGGTGTTTTTGGCGCGTGCCAGCGTATCTGCATCGCCAAAGCGGATGTTGTTAAAGGCGTTCTGAGTGTACAGATCTACACAAAAACGGCTGTTGGCATCCAGCTCGCCGTCCTGCTCGTTAAAGTACACATCCAGCTCCTGATTGATGATCTGCAGCGCACTGCGCACGGTCATGGGGGTACCGTCTGCTTCCAGCACGCGGGCATAGCGGGAGTACACGCCCATGCCGGGGCCAATGGCAGACTGCGCCAAGTCCACAGGCGCAATGTTGCTTTCCTGCAATTTCTTCAAAGCCGGACGCAGTTCCCGCTTCAGTTCCGCAATCAGGCTGCGGCGGGTAGCCTGAGGGGCATCCGCCGGGCGCTTGCGGCACACCAGCACAATGGAGGACGCAAGCGCATTGGTGCCGGACGCAATGGAGCGGTTTGCCATTTCGGTGCGCATGGGCCATGTGCCAGTAATGGCAAAGCCTGCCTTGATGATAGCGCTGAGCATGGTTTCCCAGCCGGTGGAAGCGGTCTGTTTTTCAGCTTCTCTTTCGTCCGTGTCACTCTGTTTATAGGCATAGTAGATGGTCACCGGCACATCCTCGCGGGCATACTGATAGATTTGCTGGCAGGTGTGCAGCATACCATCCTCAAAGAAGTCCCTTGCTTTTTCGGTACTGCCCTCAAAGCGGTAGGGCGTTGCCACCAGTTCTTCCGCCTTGGGCACCAGCATGGTACGGAACAGTTTGGGGTAAGTTTCTTTGAGGGACTGCCGCATCCAGACGTAGAAGAAATCGGACAAGTCTGCATAGCCGATGTTGTCATAATAGGGAGGATCGGAGGACACCATAATATTCCGCAAGCCGCAGTCACTTTGTGCATCAAACTGACTAACCTCACCGAAACTCTGAGCCGGAAATTCTACAATACACTTTGTTACCCAGTCCAGCATATTATCAAAGCAACCAGAAGAATTGCTGAATGGATTTGCTTCCGCATAGTCCCATACCATGGGAATTGCCTGACGACCAAACGTATTTCGCAGACCTTCGCGAGAAGAATCCCAACTACAAATTGAACTTCCACGGTCTGCCAGTTTGCTGATAACAAAGCTAAGATATACGCCCACCGCTTCACCATAAGCCCGTGCACCAAAGCCGCCTGCACTCAAGGCAATATGGTCGTTTGTAACGCCCGCGGCCACCGCGTCTGCTTCCGCTTTTGCCTGTGATTCTGCTACCAGTGCACTGAAAGTAGTCAGGGCAGTCAGCTGGCGGTTGGTAAATAGTTTATCATAAGTATCCAAACCATAATTAACACACCATATATTTCGCGGGTCATAAGGAAGCGACTGGTCAGGATATTCTGCATTCGGCTTTGGACAATCCGCTACAAGCCACTGCGTCTCATCTGGCGAAAGATACAGCCGACCATTTCTTCCCTCTGCAACCACTGCCATCAGTGCAGAACCCATTCGTCCTTGCATGGACTCCTGTTTGACATAGTTTTCCGGCGTCACTTCACCGCACATGATACATTTGAATTTTGCGCCGCGTGCAGTCTTAGGTGCTTCCGGAACTTTGCCTTTTCCTTTGTGCACCGTATAAGTGATTTTCTTGGTTGCATAGTCAAATTGAGGTTCAACAAATGCTTCATTGCCCTTCTTTTTGGACAACACAAATGTACTCGCCAGCGGCATCTCACAGCCACAGGCGGGGTTGGGGCATTTGACGGTGCGTGCCCAGATCCACGCAATGACGGTGGCCTCGCCGCCGCCAAGTTCATGGGGTACTTTTACCTTGGGGTACAGGTGCCCGATGCGGCGGAACGCTTCCCGCTTCATCCACTCGCCGTAATACTGCACGTCGGCGGCAAGCCCCTGCGCTCCCTGCCAGCCCCCGGCGGCATCCAGCTTGGCGCGGCTGTCCGGGTTGACCGGCGGCTGTCCGGCAAACCGGGGCGGGATCTCGATCATGGCCTTGTTGATCATCACCGCCACCGGGTTCAGGTCGTGGGCGTGGGCTTCCAGCCCCAGCCGCTGGGCTTCCAGCGGGATGGCACCGCCGCCCGCAAAGGGATCCAGCAAGGCCGGCGGGTTGTTATTGGTAGAGCGCAGGATCTCCGCTTTGGCGGCGTCCAGCACCTCCGGGTCGTTGGAGTTTTCCCACTTGACCAGCTTTTCCAGAATGGTAAACAGCCTTTGACGCTCGGCGTTCTGGGTCTCCTCGGTGGGGTACAGTTCCGGGTGGGCAGAGGGGTCGTCCACAAGGCTGGACCATATCACAGCGCGTGCCGCCGCCAGCGGACGCCGTGCCCACCACAGGTGCAGGGTGGACGGGTGCCCATGACGGATGGATTTTTCGCGCGCTGCTTCCGCATTGATCGCTTCCAGCGGAAGGGTAACTTCAATCAGCTTTTTAGACATTAATTATCTCCAATTCTTAGTTAAGTCATTTCAGGCAGACCCACGGTTGAGAGAAGTTCGTTTCGGTCTTGCATGGACAACCAAATTAAAAAACCTTTATCTACAATATGAAGGGTTAAATTCGATTCGTCATAGTCAAGAATGATTGGTTGTATCGACTTAGAAAGCTGTAAAGAAGAAACTGCTTTTAATGCCTGCGTAATATTCCCCGGATTAAGATTTTTGCCTTGTGGATGTCCACTCGTGATCTTTGATCGAATACTTCTGTAGGTAAGACCTTTGGAAAGTTCCTCAATGCTTGATGTTAGAATGGGGTATAGCAACCATTTGTGCATAGCAAGTGCGGTTTCCTGAAAACCACTTGCATAATTTGTAATGAAGGCATTATATCTTCCAGATTGCTCCTGAATAATTTCAGCAACGAGACTTCTGGCATTTAGTCCATCACCAACAAGCCGCCGTTCACCCACAACGGTTTTGTGAATTCCAGACTCATTACAGGCACGGTGACAAGTTTCTTGGACGATATAAACATTTCCGGAACTTGCTTTAATGGCTTCACTTGTAAAAGACTCTTTGAAACGAATGTTTAAAAAGTCTTCTCCCTTTTGAATCACTTCTCGAAGCTCATCTTCATTCCATAAATCGGCATTAACGGGAACAATTCGTCCGGTTAAATCGCCGTTATAAATAACGAGTTTGTTTTCATCCAACCAAACACCAACGATTATAAAACACAGCTCGGAACTCTCATGGAAGGCTTTTAATTCAATCGCAAAATCTTTTTGTACTTCGCTTTTAAGATAATGAAAATCTTCGAGTACAATATATTGATGAAAGCGGGCTTCGTTCAAAGCACCAATAATATCATTTACATCTGACAAGTCCAGTTCCAACTGACGATGCGTGACATTTTTTGTTGCTCCACCACCGGCCTCGCCACCAAGAGTTGCATCTAAAATCTTAACAGACGCACTAACCTTGGCTTTGCCTTCATAGGTTACATTGGTGGATTCAGTTAACTCATATCCGGCACGCTTTAAGATGTTGGCATTCAAATCCGATAATGACCATCGATTGCTGCACTGCACCAAAATGTAGTCGTTCTCATTTAGGCAATGCTTTCGCAAACAGGTTTTACCTTGCTTTGAACTTCCAAAGATAGTGATATGTTTGTCTCTATTTAGGTTGCAACGAAGGCGTTCATCAACGTCATGACGTTCTACATAATTTAGCGGAATGTTTCTAGAAAGACCATAAACTTCATCCACAGTGTATTCCATATAAGTAAATCCTTTCATTATGCTTTGTAAATGACCTCAGCATTGCGTATCAGGTCGGCTATGTCAAAATTCACACTGGTGGCGGTAAAGTCCGGCGGGTTACAGAAAGGGCGTTTCAGGTAGACCGTGTGGGTGTGGGCACCGTCCACCTCCACAATGGCAAGCAGAAACTCCTCCGGCTTGTTCAGCCCCGTCAGGATCTCGTTTTTGGAAACAGTGACGGTCTTGGCACCCTTGGCGCGCCCCTTTACCTCGATAAACCGCAGGCAGGCTTCGCCGCTGCGCAGCCGGGGCGGGATGGTGGATTCCACATCGTAGCCCACCTTTTGGGCGCTTACATCCCGGGGCAGGTAACCGAACGCCTGTTCCAGCTGCATCACTGCATTCATGGCGGCAAGCTCGATGGCACGCTTGTCACCTTGGCTGAACAGTGTGGGCTGTGGAGTGCCCATCAGCTGCCGGAGCAGCCCACCGGGCAGCACCAGCGCACCGCCCACCACCACCGGCGGGGCGGGGGAGATGAGCTTTTCCGTTTCCAGTTCCGCAAGCCGCTTCTGCATCCGGGAAGCAAGCTCTTCTGCCCGGCGAGCCGCCATCTGGGAGTTGAGCCGGGCGTTGGGCTTGCCGGCGGCTTCCTTCTGCTTCAGGTCTGCCGCCCGGTAGTCCCAGTATTGGATTTCAGCGGTCAGGCGTTCTTTCACGGCTTTGGCGGTCTTATCCAGCAACTTCTGCTTCCGTGCTTTCACCTCGGCAAAATGCTGGGGCAATAGCTGCGCGATGGCATAGCCCCGGGCGCGGTTCTCCACATCGTGTTTCAGCCAGTCCTGTGCTTGAATGTAGGGCAGGGCGGCGGTGCGCTCTGCCTCGGTGGGAGCACGGTAATCCAGATAGGGCGCGTAACCGGCGCTACCGGCGGTGCCATCCTCCTTCAGCTCCACAAAGTGGACGTGCTGGGAGATGACACGCTTGGTGCCGCCCGGCAGCAGAACGCCATCCTGAATGGCATCCTCGATGTAAAACAGCAGCCGGGGGACGGTGCTGTCATCGCTGTCGTCCACAAAAATTGTGCCCTGCTTGAGTACCTCGGCATTGCGCTCCCGCACAAGATCAATGACGGCTTCCAGCAGCGGATGTCCGGGGTAAAGCAATTCGGCTGGGATCATGCCCTGCACATTGCAGCGCTCTTTTTCAAAGCACACCCGTTCGTATCGCTGCAACACCGGCTCCCCAAAGCCGATCTGCATATCCCGGCTGCGCACCGCCGCGGGCACAAAGGTGATTTCGTAGCGTCCGGTCTCGCGAGGGCGTATCTTGCCGCCCACAGAGCGGAAAGCTTCCAGAAAGAATGCCTCGATAAAGTGGGGCTGCAGCTTGTGCGCCTCCATCCGCTCCATCTCTTCCCGGATGGCAGAAACCTTCTGTACGTCCATGGTGTCGTCGGTCAGAGCACGCTCATCCAACAGTTCTCGGAGCTTTTGCTGGTCCAGCGAGTTGTCCACAACCTGTTGCAACCGGGCACGGACGGCAGGGTCGTTGCCGTAGCGGACCGCCTCGATCAGCAGCTCCCGCAGGGGTTTGTTGTCAAAGGTCATCTTGCCCAAAATATCAAACACCTTGCCGCCCAGTGCACCCCGTTCTTCTTCCAGTTTCTGGAATAGCCGCTGGAACACCATGCCCTCACGGGTCTGCGCCGAGACCAGATTCCACAGGTGGCACACCTCAGTCTGCCCGATGCGGTGAATGCGGCCGAAACGCTGCTCCAGACGGTTTGGATTCCACGGCAGGTCGTAGTTTATCATCAGGTGCGCTCTTTGTAGGTTGATGCCTTCACCGGCAGCATCGGTGGCAATGAGGATGCGCACTTCTGGGTCCTGCTTGAACAGTTCCTCCACCTTGCGGCGCTCGTCCCGCACCATGCCGCCGTGGATGGTCACCACAGCGTCGTCGTGCCCGAACAGGGTGCGGATCTTGTCGGTCAGATAGCGCAGGGTGTCCCTGTGCTCCGTAAAGATAATGAGTTTTTCTCGCTGCCCATCGGCGGCAAACATTTTGCTGTCGTCCTGCAGCAGCTTAGAAAGCTCGTCCCACTTGCGGTCTACGCCGCTGACCCGCACGGCATTGGCCATCTGCTCCAGCCTTTTCAGCGTGGAAATTTCCGCTTCCATTTCCCGGATGGTGCTGGCAGCGGATGCCCGGTCGGTGACGTTTTCCTCGGTCTGTTCCAACTCGTCCGCGCTGAAATCATCCTCATCAAAATCATCTGCGATGGTAAACTGCGTGCCGGTATCCGGCTTGCCCAGTTTTTCCTCCGCCAGAATGTGCTCCAACCGTTCCCGCCTGCGGTGCAGGGATTGGTAGATGGCTTCCGGCGAGGAGGCGAGCCGCCGCTGCAGGATGGTCAGCGCAAAGCCAACGGTTGCCTTGCGATCGTTGTTCAGGTTCTCTGCCCGGTTGAACTCCTCCTGCACATAGCTGGTGACCTCGGAATAAAGCTGCCCTTCGGCAGGGGAGAGGTCATAGTTGACGGTATAAGCACGCCGCTCCGGGAACAGTGGTGTGCCGTCGAATTTGAGCAACTCCTCTTTCACAAGCCGCCGCATTACGTCCGAAACATCGATGCTCTGGTTGGAAGAACGAGCTGCACCTTCAAAACGGTCGGGGTCCACCAGCGATAAAAATAGCTGGAAGTCCTCATTTTTGCCGTTGTGCGGGGTGGCAGTCAGCAGCAGAAAGTTGCGGGTGATTTCCGACAGCAGCCGTCCCAGATTAAACCGCTTGGTGTATTTGATCTCACCGCCCCAGACGGTGGCAGACATTTTGTGCGCCTCATCGCAAACGATCAGATCCCAGTCGGTGATGCGGAGCTTTTCCTGCAAAGCTTCGCTGCGTGATAGCTTATCCAGCCGTGCAATGCAGAAATTCATCTCGGTGAAGATGTTGCCGCTGACGGCGGATTCAATGCGGTCGTTTGTCAATACCTCAAACCGCAGATGAAATTTGCGAAAAAGCTCGTCCTGCCACTGTTCTGCCAGATTGCCCGGCGTCACGATCAGACAACGCTTCAAATCGCCGCGGGCGATCAGCTCCTTGATGAACAGACCGGTCATGATGGTTTTACCGGCACCGGGGTCGTCCGCAAGGATGTACCGCAGCGGCAAGCGTGGCAGCATCTCCTGATAAACTGCCGTGATCTGGTGTGGCAGGGGCTGAATAGCCGAAGTGTGGACCGCCAGATAAGGGTCAAACAGGTGTGCCAGATGGATGCGGTACGCTTCGGATGCGAGACGCATCTTATCGGCATCTGCGCCGAAACTCCACGGCAGACTGTCACCCAGCACATCCACGGTCGCCTCATCTCCACGATAGAGGATCTGACTGCCAAGCTGCCCTCGGCTGTTCTTGAATGTAACTTCCAGTGCTGCATTGCCATACCACTGCACCGCAATAACTGTCACAGTTTCCCTTGCCGCAATGCCGTTCAGCTGGCAGCCGACCGTGATCTCCTCCAGATGTGCCATGGAAACTCCTTTCCGAATTGCCCACCGAGAATCTGTACTTTTTCAAATTGGTTAGAATACATGGCGCCTTTTGTGGAAGATGAATGGGATTTGGCTGAACTCTTGCCGGAAATTGTTGCGTTTGCTGGGGTTTCGCGGTATACTGTTACTATATGTAAAAAGCCCTGAGAATCCGAAAAAGTACGCTTTTCCGAATTCTCAGGGTCTTTTATTAAGTGGTATTTTCGAATTTCAAAGCCTTGCTGTAAAAGGTTCCAACGGGGAGATCACAGGCTTGTGCGGCTTGCTTTAAGCTCAACCGCTTGGCACGCCATGCCTTGTGGACTTCATAAAAGTTATCCGGCAAGGGGCGAGGCGGCCTGCCGAATTTCACGCCCCGGGCTTTAGCGGCGGCAATACCTTCTGCCTGCCGCTGCCGGATGTTAGTGCGCTCGTTTTCGGCAACAAAGGAAAGCACCTGCAGCACGATGTCGCTTAGAAAAGTGCCCATCAGATCTTTGCCACGGCGGGTGTCCAGCAATGGCATGTCCAGCACTACGATGTCGATACCTTTTGTTTGGGTGAGCAGTCGCCACTGCTCCAATATTTCTGCATAGTTGCGTCCAAGACGGTCGATACTCTTGATATAGAGCAGATCGTCTTTTTTCAGTTTTCGCACCAGCCGCTTGTATTGCGGGCGGTTGAAGTCCTTGCCGGACTGCTTATCCATGAAGATGTTTTTCTCCGGGATCTTCAGTTTTCGCAGTGCAATCAACTGCCGGTCCTCGTTCTGGTCGCGGGTGCTGACACGAATATAACCATAGATATTAGCCAAATGTTACTCCTTTGGTTTGCGGCATTTCTGCCATGTGATTGGTGAATCATCAATCTAACACCTCCTTGTGGCAAAATAAAAGCCTGCACAATGGCAGGCAGGCTGTATGTATGAAAAAAGCCAAGAACTGTAAAAATACATTTCTTGGCCTCGAAATCGAATAGCGAATAATAGATTAGTCGTATCTTCTCAAAGGAATATTGGAATGGTAGATCTTTACATTGTCAAGGTTGTTCATGGTCAGAAGCTCTTGAATGCCCAATTCCATCATGGAGCTATCTTCACAATTATAAGGGTTCATGACAATTTGACTGATAGAAGATTTTTTGAATTTATAATCAACATAGGGAACCAAAGCTTTTCCGCGACGGAAGAAAGATACATCGGCGATATTCGAATTGGATTTTGGAGAACGTAAAGTTTCTTCTGGAATTTTTAGAACAATACGGTATTCTTGTTCCCCGTCAAAGTGGCTGTTTTTGAAAAAGCAGCGCATATTGTTGATTGATTCCTTAAAAGACTGAACCAGTAAAGCACGATACTTGTCTAGTAAATTTAACTGAAGAAGGTTGGAATAAACATTGAATAGATGATCTAAAAATTTGATGACGCACTTTTCTTTGTCGAAATAATTATAAATTACCAATCCACGGGAAAGCCAGATATCACCTGATAATCTTTTTCCTGTGTTGGTTTTGTATGAGTTGCTACCCTCAAACATATTCCATGCAAAGTCAAAACCAATATTGACGCCTGCCGATGAAGTTGCATAATAGTTCCACATATTAAGAGAATCACAGTTTTTGGAAAGCGAGCAGGTATAAGTGCGGTAAGGCATATCTTTGTATGTTTGATCAACATTAGATATGGCAGAATATGATTGACGATAACTTTTCAAATCTTCTATTATAGATGGCTGCAAAAAGAACTGTTTGAATGAGCTCGAGTAATTGCCGTTGGTAAGTACATGCTCTATCAATGGGATGATTTCGAGTAATTCAGTAGAGTCGTTCAGAAATCTCACATCAGTAAAACGAAGGCATTGTTTTTCGATTATGGATAAAAGCGTGTCAATAGTACAGTAATGACACACGTTTGATGCACCACTGTTAAGCTCATCAGAAAAAGGGTCACCTTCATATGGCGTATCCAAGAAGTGGCAATGCGAGAGTGCTAAACAAGATGCAAATACCTCGGCTTCTGTCATCTTTGTCCTTTCTACTGATAAAGCAGCTTCTGACTTCAAAATCAGGAGCTGCTTTATCAGTTGTCAAAACCCTAAAATAAATTAAATCATCTTAAAATATTTCAGCGCATCCCTTATGGCCGCTTCCTTCTCCGGTGGGCACTGGGGCTGCTTCGTATTTTCGGACTTCGCCTTATGGTGGTTCTCTCGTACCTCCAGACCGCATTTCTGCTTGACCTGCGAGATATACAGGGAAGAAACTTTCAGCCCAGTCTGTTCCAACACACGGGCCTTGATTTCAGGATAGGTCGCACCCGTCTCCCTTAATTAAAGATATTGTTGGGTAAAAAAGAAAGGTCAGTCGATTTTGCCGATGAAGCGGTAGTAGATTTCTACTTCCTGCTCACGGCTTCCATCCTCGCCCTTGACAGCTTCGT
>ERZ791614.516-NODE-516-length-25608-cov-4.096192_pt1 | contig 25608 bp, 11 predicted proteins | sample MGYA00510274_ERZ791614 | MGnify/ENA primary metagenome ERZ791614 (study PRJEB30046, sample SAMN00715221) | human gut metagenome | study: EMG produced TPA metagenomics assembly of the A metagenome-wide association study of gut microbiota in type 2...
GTCTGGCTATTATACAAGTTTATTTTAAGCAGGGCACAGACCCCGATATGGCGGCAGTCAACGTGCAAAACCGTGTGGCTAAAGCACAGGGATTGCTTCCGGCTGAAGTAACGAAAGTCGGCGTCAGCACAATGAAGCGGCAGACCAGCTTCTTGCAGATTGGCGCTTTGGTCTGCACGGACGGTCGATACGATCAGACGTTCCTTGCCAATTATCTGGACATCAATGTCATTCCCCAGATTAAACGTATCGAGGGAGTGGGAGACGTGATGGAACTGGGCGATACATACAGTATGCGTATCTGGCTGAAACCGGAACGGATGGCACAATACGGACTGGTTCCGTCGGACATTACCGCTGTGTTGGGTGAGCAGAATATCGAAGCTCCTACCGGTTCACTGGGCGAAAGCTCGAAGAATGTTTTCCAGTTTACGATGAAATATCGCGGACGCCTCAAAAGCGTGGAAGAATTCCGGAACACGGTTGTCCGTTCGCGGGAAGACGGTTCGATACTTCGCCTGCAAGATGTGGCAGAGGTGGAACTGGGTACGATGACGTATAGTTTCCGCAGTGAGATGGACAGTCAGCCTGCCGTTCTTTATATGATATTCCAGACAGCCGGTTCCAATGCTACCGCTGTTAACAAAGAAATCACTACGCAGATAGAGCGGATGGAGAAGAATCTGCCGGAAGGAACGGAGTTCGTCACGATGATGAGTTCCAATGACTTCCTTTTCGCTTCCATACACAATGTGGTGGAGACGCTGATTATTGCCATCATTCTGGTCATCCTCGTGGTCTATTTCTTCTTGCAGGATTTGAAGAGTACGCTGATTCCCTCTATCTCTATCATTGTGTCGTTGGTGGGTACGTTTGCCTGTCTGGTAGCTGCGGGCTTCAGTCTGAACATCCTGACACTGTTTGCGCTGGTGCTTGCCATCGGTACGGTGGTGGATGATGCCATTGTGGTGGTGGAGGCCGTGCAATCCAAGTTCGATGCCGGATATAAGTCTGCCTATCTTGCTACGAAAGACGCAATGGGCGACGTGACGATGGCTATTGTCTCCTGTACCTGTGTATTTATGGCTGTGTTTATTCCTGTAACCTTCATGGGAGGTACTTCGGGTGTGTTCTATACACAATTCGGTATCACGATGGCAACTGCCGTAGGTATTTCGATGATTTCGGCTTTGACGCTCTGTCCCGCTTTGTGCGCCATCATGATGCGTCCGTCGGACGGAACCAAGAGTGCCAAGAGTATCAACGGACGGGTACGTGCAGCTTACAATGCTTCGTTCAATGCCGTATTGGGTAAATATAAAAGAGGTGTGATGTTCTTCATCCGCCATCGCTGGATGGTGTGGACTTCACTGGCTGTTGCCGTTGCCTTGCTGGTTTACCTGATGAGTACCACTAAAACGGGACTTGTGCCGCAGGAAGACCAAGGTGTCATTATGGTGAATGTCAGCATTTCACCGGGAAGTACGCTCGAAGAAACCACGAAAGTGATGGACCGCTTGGAAAATATCCTGAAAGATACACCCGAAATAGAACACTACGCCCGCGTAGCAGGATACGGACTGATATCCGGTCAGGGAACTTCGTACGGTACGATGATTATCCGCCTGAAAGACTGGAGCGAACGAAAGGGCAAGGAGCATAGCTCGGATGCTGTGGTGTCTCGCCTCAACGGACAATTCCAGGCGATAAAGGAAGCACAGGTATTCAGCTTCCAGCCTGCCATGATTCCGGGTTACGGTATGGGTAACTCCCTCGAACTGAACCTTCAGGACATGACGGGTGGAGAACTGGCTACGTTCTATGAGGCGGCTATACAGTTCCTCGGTGCTTTGAACGAGCGTCCGGAGGTAGCAATGGCGTATACATCGTATGCTATCAACTTCCCGCAGATATCGGTGGAAGTGGACGCTGCCAAATGTAAGCGTGCGGGAATTTCGCCGAGTGCGGTGCTCGATGCGGTGGGCAGTTATTGCGGTGGCGCGTATATTTCCAACTATAACCAGTATGGTAAAGTATATCGTGTGATGATGCAGGCTTCGCCTGAATATCGTCTCGACGAGCAGGCGCTGAATAATATGTTTGTACGCAATGGTACGCAGATGGCTCCGGTGAGCCAGTTCGTGACGCTGAAGCAAGTGCTGGGACCGGAAACGGCTAACCGTTTCAACCTTTACAGCACCATCACCGCCAATGTGAATCCTGCCGACGGTTACTCCTCCGGCGAGGTGCAGAAAGTGATTGAAGAAGTGGCTGCGCAGTCTTTGCCGGCAGGTTACGGATATGAATATGGTGGTATGGCACGCGAAGAAGCAAGTAGCGGCGGTGCGCAGACGGTTTTCATTTACGCCATCTGTATCTTCCTTATCTATCTGATTCTGGCCTGTCTTTACGAGAGTTTCCTCGTGCCGTTTGCCGTTATCTTCTCCGTGCCGTTCGGGCTGATGGGGTCGTTCCTTTTCGCCAAAATACTCGGGTTGGAGAATAATATCTATTTGCAGACAGGTGTGATTATGTTGATCGGTTTGCTGGCTAAGACGGCCATCCTGATTACGGAGTACGCCATAGAACGTCGTCGCAAGGGAATGGGTATTGTGGAGTCTGCCTACTCTGCCGCACAAGTCCGCTTGCGTCCTATCCTGATGACGGTGTTGACGATGATCTTCGGTATGCTTCCGCTGATGTTCTCCTCCGGTGCAGGTGCCAATGGTAACAGTTCGCTGGGTACGGGTGTTGTGGGCGGTATGGCAGTCGGGACACTGGCATTGCTCTTTGTCGTTCCGGTTTTCTACATCATCTTTGAGTTTTTGCAGGAGAAAATCCGTAAACCGATGGAAGAGGAACCAGATGTGCAGGTGCTTTTAGAGAAAGAAAAGAGTGAAGTTGAACGCGAACGTAAATAAATGAAAGAAAGAATGAAGAAGAATATCATCACATTAGTTGCTATCAGTCTGTCGTTGAGCGGTTGTGGCATCTATACCAAATACGAACCCGCCACTGTCGTGCCCGACGATCTTTACGGCGGGGAAGTGGTGACCGAAGACACTGCCGGTCTGGGTAATATGGACTGGCGGGAACTCTTCACCGATCCTTATCTGCAATCCCTCATCGAAGTGGGATTGCAGACCAATACCGATTATCAGTCTGCCCAGCTCCGTGTGGAAGAAGCACAGGCCGTACTGATGTCCGCCAAACTTGCTTTTCTGCCCGCTTTTGCTCTTGCTCCGCAGGGAATAGTGAGCAGTTTCGATACGCAGAAGGCTACGCAGACTTATTCGTTGCCCGTTACTGCCAGTTGGGAGTTGGACGTTTTCGGGCGTATGCGCAACTCCAAGAAACAGGCGAAAGCGCTTTATGCTCAAAGCGAGGATTACCGTCAGGCAGTCCGTACGCAGTTGATAGCAGGTATCGCCAATACCTATTACACCCTGTTGATGCTGGACGAACAACTCGACATCTCCCGTCAGACGGAAGAGGCATGGAAAGAAACCGTTGCGTCTACCCGTGCATTGATGAATGCGGGACTGGCAAACGAATCGGCTGTGTCGCAGATGGAGGCGGCCTATTATCAGGTGCAGGGTTCGATCCTCGATTTGCAGCAGCAGATCAGTCAGGTGGAGAATAGTCTTGCCTTATTATTGGCGGAGACGCCACGCAACTATGAACGTGGTATATTGGCAAAGCAACAGTTTCCTGCTGACTTCTCGATAGGGATTCCTGTCCGGATGCTTTCTTCCCGTCCGGATGTCCGCTCGGCAGAGCGGACGCTGGAAGCGGCGTTCTATGGCACCAATGCGGCACGTTCGGCTTTCTATCCTTCCATCACTTTAGGCGGAAGCGCCGGATGGACAAACTCCGCCGGGGCGATGATTATCAATCCGGGCAAGTTTCTCGCGTCAGCGGTAGGTTCGCTTACGCAGCCGCTCTTTAACAGAGGGCAGGTGGTGGCACAATACCGCATTGCCCGTGCGCAACAGGAAGAAGCGGCTCTCGGTTTTCAGCAAACGTTGCTCAATGCCGGTAGTGAGGTGAATGATGCGTTGATTGCCTATCAAACCAGTCAGGGAAAAAGAATCTTGTTGGATAAACAGATCACTTCCCTGCAAACGGCTTTGCGAAGCACTACTCTGTTGATGGAGCATGGTAATACAACCTATCTGGAAGTCCTTACCTCCCGGCAGTCATTGCTTAGTGCCCAACTCTCGCAGACGGCCAATCATTTTACTGAAATACAAAGTTTAATTAACCTATACCGTGCTTTAGGGGGAGGTCAGGAATAAACTGTATCATACTCTCTGTTTTCTAATTTAATGAAAGAAGGGCTGCCGGAGAAGTGATTCTGTGGCAGCCCGTTTGTTAATCGGTCAATATGCGGCGAATTGGCTTGCAGCCGGAAACTTCAGCCAGCATAAAGAATAATGATGGTATTATTTATCAGCCAGACCTTTCTTTTTTCTTTCTTTATATTGACTGGGTGTTTCCCCGGTATATTGCTTGAAAGCCGTACTGAAATAACTCGGAGTGGTAAACCCTGTTTTCTCTGCAATTTCAGAGAAGGGCATATCCGTGCCGGATATCAATGTAATAGCTTTTTCTATACGGAGCTTACTGATATACTCGTTCGCTCCCATGCCTGTAAGTGCTTTCAGTTTGTTATAAAGCGAAGAACGGCCCAATCCTACTTCCTGGCAGATAAACTGGATGCCCAGGTTGGTATTATCTATATTTTCCTGGATGATACTATTCAGTTTAATCAGGAATGTTTCGTCTGTCAGGCTGATTGTACTTTCTTCCGGTGTGGGGATTAATCCTGCATTCAGATACCTTTTCTTGGTATATTCCCGGTTTTTCAACCGGTTGCGGATAAGTTCCATTAGCATTTCCACTTCGAAAGGTTTGCTTAAATATCCGTCCGCTCCATTCTTGTAACCGCTTATTTGGCTTTGCCTGTCATCTCTGGCAGTTAGCAGAATGACTGGGATGTGGCTGATATTGATATCCTCTTTAATCGTTTTACAAAGTTTATACCCGTTCATCCGGGGCATCATTACGTCACTGACTATAATATCAGGGACATGGCTTCTGACCAGTTGAAGGGCTTCCACCCCGTCTCCGGCGATAATTATCCGTTTGAAGTATCCTTCGAACGTTCTTTTCAGAAAGTCTGTCATATCCGGATTGTCATCCACTACGAGAATAGTGTATGGAGTGGTGTCGAATACCTCTTTCGCGGACGGCTGCCCGCTGTTATCATCCATCATCAATTCGTTCAGATAAGCCTTTGGCTCGCAGGTGACTTCTTCCGGTTCCTGCCTCAACGGCAACTCAAAGAAAAAGCTGGCTCCGGTTTCTTCATTATCCTGTGCGCCGATAGAGCCGCCGTGCAGTTCCACCAGAATCTTGGAGTAAGACAAGCCGATTCCTGTTCCGCTCTGTTCTCCCGTTCCCTGGTAGAAGCGGGTAAAGAGCTTGTGCGTATCCACTTGCTTCAGTCCGCATCCTTGGTCGATGACGGAGATACGCACCCGGTTTTCTTCAGGTAGCAGTTCCGAAGCAATCGTTATTTCCGTGTCCTGCGGACTGTGTTTCAAGGCATTGATAAGCAGGTTACTTAGGATAATCTCGCATTTGTCCTTATCGAAACTGACTTTCTCTATCCGTGGGTCGAGCTGATAGCGGATATGCACATTCTTTGCTTCCCCCTCACTGATAAAATCCTGCGAAACGTGTTCAATCCATTGATTGAGCGGATGAGGCTGAATTTGCAGTTTACTCTCCCCTACTTCCATTTTCCGCACGTCGAGCACCATATTAATCAAGTTCTTCATCCGTTGTGCCTGCCGGTAGATGGCTTTTAACGGCAGATATTGGCTGTCTCCGGAAGAGAGCGACTTCAAAATCTGATTGAGTGGCGCATGAATAAGCGTCAGCGGAGTCCGTAACTCGTGGCTGATATTGATAAGAAAGCGTACCTTTTCCTCGTACATCTGTTTCTCATGCTCTTTCATCGCCCATTTCAGTTTTTCCTGATTACGTTTCAATGTTCTGCGGAAAGTTTCGATGATTATGGTGGCAATGAGAATGGCACAGCCGAGAATAAACCACCATGTGCGATACCATGGCGGGAGTACGGTCAGTTCCAGTATTTTCTGGTTGGGAATCCAACTGCCGTCTTTCACTGTGCATGAAGCCATAATTTTGTAATTGCCCGGTGGTAACGACCGGATTACCAATTCCGGCTGGTACGATTCGATATACTGGTCGTTCAATCCCTCTATCCGGTAGCGATAGACTTTCTTGCGGAAGATATCCTCTTCTTTCGACATGATTCGGATAGTGATATTGCTGTTCCACGGGACAGAGATTGCTGCCGGACGACTATATAGCTTGTTCTGTGCAGACTCACCGTTGACAATTATATCCAGCAGTTGTAGTTCCGGTATCTCCGATGTATTCAGCAGAAGTTGGCCGTCAATGCGCAGCATACCCTTTACACCGCCGATATAGACATCCCCCTCATTGTTTACCAACCGGGCATTGGGTAGATATTCGTTTTGAATAGCCCCGTTCGATTCTCCGAAAAGCACGAACTTTTGTTCCTGGATAAGCCAGGTGAAAAGCATATTATCCGCACCTATCCATACTTTGCCCTTTTGGTCGCATTGTACCATGTTGATTTCGGTAAACAGGTTGGTAGGGATGTGCGTCTGTTTTTGGGAAACGGGGTTGTAGTGGATAAGACCGAAATTGCTTCCTATCCAGAAATCCCCGTGCTCGTCGTGGGATGCGGAACTGATGACGGTATCCTGATAACATTCGAAAGCTGTTTTCAGTAAGGAGTCTCCGTCGTGTAGGTCGTAGATACGTTTGAGGTCGTTGATATAAGTCCGGTTGTTCTCGTGCTTGAAGGGGACTAGTGTGCCGACAATACTTTTCCCTTCTTCTCCGGTGACCTGGTTGAATTTCTTTTCTTTCAGGTGATACTGGTAGACACGGTCGCCTAGTAATAACACAGTGTTGGGGGTGTTTTGATATAAGTTGACCGATTTTCCCCGGTTGCAGAGCTGTGTCGTTGTCTCTTGGTCGACAATCGTAAAAGGCTGCTTCTCCCCGGTTACGGGATTGAAGACGAATACTCCTTTGGAGAAAAGAGAAATCAGCAGTTTTCCGGGGGTGAAGCCGCTGATAAATGCTATTTTATCACTCCAAGTGGAAAGATAATGGGTGAATTTTTCGGTACGCGGGTTAAAGAGGTTGATGCCGCCGCCGTCCGTGCCAATCCAGATACTGTCGGGCGATTGGCGGTAAAGGCTTCGCACGGTGCTGTTGCTTAGTCCGCGGTCATTGCCGGGGAGTACGTCGGTGTAGGTCTTCATGTACACTTCCCGGATACTTATCAATCCGTTGCAGGTGCTTCCTGCCCATATATTGTTGTTGTGGTCGTTGTGCAGGCATAGAATGGAGTTGGCGGGGAGAGAGTAGTTTTCACGTCCCGGGATATATTCCAGTTGGGTGATTTCTCCGGTTTCGGGAGTGAGGATATTGATTCCGCCGCCGTCGGTTCCTATCCACAGTTGCCCTTCCCTTTCGGCGAGGCTTAATACGATATCGTTGCTAAGGGCGGAGTTGCGGGTGGTATATGAAGTCAGTAGTTTGCCGTCGTATGAGTAGCAGCGTAGTCCGCCGCTGTAAGGGGCAATCCATATTCTTTTCCGGCTGTCGGTCATCATGGTGGTAATTTCCGGTCCGCAGTCGAAGGGCGGACGCCTGTGTTCTCCGGTTTGCAGGTCAACGAGGTATATGCCTGTCCAACGGCTGCAACAGAGCAACGTCTTTGAATCCCATACACTAAGGGCATTGATTCTGGAAGAATTGGCATTAAAATATTGCAGAAGCCGGAGAGTAGAATCTTTGTAGCTGTACTTATAAACCCTGTCCTTGCCGCCGAAGAGGATTCCGTCAGGAACAAGGCAGAAAGAATAGGCAGTGATATTCTTTCCGTCCTTGTCCGTGGGGAATGTGAAGTCGTTGCTTTGTTGTTGGTAACGGGCAATACCCTTTTCGGTCAGTATCCAGATGTTGTGCTGTTTGTCTTCGGCAATCTGATAAATCAGGTTGTGGAGAAGCGAGTTCGGGTCGTTTGCTTGGTGTTTGTATCTTTTCAGTTCGTGTCCGTCGAACTTTCCCAGTCCCGATTTGGTGCCTATCCATACGAATCCTTGCTCATCCCGGAGAATACAGCGCACATTGGACGGCAGCCCCTCTTTCAGAGAGATTTGTTTAAAGTAATAGTGTTCTGCCCGGAGGGGAAGAACACTGATTAACTGTATGATAAAGAAAAAGCTTGCTAGAGCAGCGTATTTTGTTTTCATGTAAAGCAGGTTTGTTTGTGATGACAAATGCCTGTTTATAGTATGGCTAATTTGTCCCCTTTTAGTGTGATTTCGTACATCTTTCCTTTTACGGTCTTGAATTTGAGCGTCTCGTCTCCATATCTTACGTTACAGGGAATCCCGGATTTGGAAAGAATGGTAGCTCTCTCCAGTTGTCCCTCTTTCCATGAGATAGAAACCTCAAAATTTCCTTTAGCGCAGATTCCGCTTATCGAGCCGTTAGCCCACGCATCCGGCAAAGCGGGAAGAAGTTGGATGAATCCCATGTGGCTTTGCAATAACATCTCGGTTATTCCTGCCGTACCGCCGAAGTTTCCGTCAATTTGGAAAGGTGCGTGAGTGTCCCACAGGTTGTCCAGTGTTCCGTTCTTTAATAGGTTGCCGTATAGTTTGTATGCATGGTTTCCGTCCTGCAGTCGTGCCCATTGGTTGAGTTTCCAGCCCATACTCCAACCGGTGGCTCCGTCTCCTCGATGTTCCAGTACCACTTTGGCGGCCTGTGCAAGTTCGGGAGTAGTCACGGGAGAGATGGTATGTCCCGGATGTAATCCGAACAGGTGGTTGACGTGTCGGTGTTCCTCTTTCGGGTCGTCAATGTCGGTGGACCATTCCAGTAACTGACCGTAGCGTCCTATGCGGTACGGAACCAGTTTTGCCAGTACGTTTTCCCATTGCTTGCGCTCTTTGGCGTCCGTTCCGAGCACCTTGCTTGCTTGGATGGCATCCAGCAATATTTCACGTACTACGGCATGCGCGAAAGTGACTCCCTCGTCCACCGGACCGTGTTCGGGAGAGGTGGAAGGGGCGGCAGTATAAGTTCCGTCAGGTTTGAGCCATAAGTGGTCTACCGTAAACTGTGCGCTGCTTTTGATAAGGTCGTAGCCTATTTCTTTTAAGAATTTCGTGTCACGGGTATAGTCATAATACTCCCAAATATGCGTGGCAAGCCACGGGCCGGCAGTCGGATTCAGATTCCATGACATCATTTTACTGGATAAGGGTGCGGTAAATCCGAAGATATTGGCAGAGATAGAAGCAGTCCACCCGCGGGCGTTGAAATAGGCTTGCGCTGTTTTCTCGCCGGGTTTCACCAAGCTGCGGATAAAGTCTATCAGAGGCCATGTACATTCCGAAAGGTTGGTGGAACACACAGGCCAGTAATTCATCTGGATGTTGATATTATTGTGATAATCTACCCGCCACGGGCCGTCGGTATTGTTGTGCCACAATCCTTGCAGGTTGGCGGGCATATTGCCGGGACGCGAACTAGCTATGAGCAGATAACGTCCGAACTGATAGTATAATTGCTCAAGTTGGTAGTCCGGTGTACCTTTCTTATAATTAGCCAGGCGTTTGTAGGTCGGCAGGTTGGGAGCTTTAATTTCCGGATTAATAAAGAACTTCACCCGGTTGAACAGAGCGGTATAATCAGCTTCGTGATTACGGTAAAGCTCGTCATATCCTTTTTTCAGGGCATTGTCCATCATTGCCAGAGTCGTTTGCTCCGGATCGTTGCCGACGTAAGCTTTCGGATCATTGAAATCCGGGTCAAAGTTCATTTTATAGTCGGTGTCTGCCGTAAGCAGGAATACTACTTCGTCGGCATCCTTCACGATAATCCGTCCGTTTTCGGTTTTCATTGTTCCCCCTTTGTGGGTAGCCTTGATTCGAAAGGCGAATTTCATTCCGTTGTTATTGAGCACTCCGGTATAAACTAATCCGTCGTTTCCGTCTGCTGTTAAATGGTTTTTTGCTTCGTTGTTGGGACAATAGCTAAGTACAAGATTCTGTTTTCCCCCTTTGTCGGCAGTAAACTTCATGACCATAACGCTGTCCGGGTATGAAATGAAGTATTTCCGTTGATACTGTATCCCGTCCTTGTCGAATTGTACCACAGCCATCGCCGAGTCCAATGACAGGATGCGGCGGTAATTGCTCATATTGATTTCACTAAGTCCCGTTTCCACATAAAGCTCTCCCATCGTGGAGAATGCTCCGAAGCGGAAGGGAGTTTCATTCTTTTCTTCATAGGCGGCCAGCCCGTTGAAATTTTCTTGGGTGAGGGAAGCGGCCTTTTCGGGATTCCCGTCCAGGAAAGCCTGGCGGATATCTTTCAATACGCCTGCCGACTGTTTGTTGACGTTCCAGTAATATTGGGCTCCTTTGGCAGTATTCGGACCGCCTTTCCAAAGGGTTTTCTCATTCAGTGTGATTCGTTCTGCGGATATAGAGCCTAAGATATTTGCTCCCAGGCTGCCATTCCCGATAGGTAACGAACGGCTTTCCCATGCTTTGTCCGCGTTAGCTCCTAATCCGTTGGTACGTAGCCAGATAGCTTGTCCATCGAGATTGTTGGGAGTGTCGAACCATACGGAAAGCCCTTGAGTATAATCCACCGTCTCTATGGACGCTGCGGAAAGAGAAAAAAGTGTGCAAAGAATAAGAGGGCAGAGTTTTTTCATAATATGTGTTGTTTAAAGGAATGTGAGATACAAAGGTACTTGTTTTTTAAGATTCTGTCTAGCGGGTTGGTTTCAATTTTTACCAATAGGCTTTTAAAAATCGCTAAAAGTGCTTCTTTGTGGGTTTGGTAAGATGTTTCTAATGAAGAACCGGGTCTGGTTTACATTCAGTATATCCAACTTTCAAAAAAAACAATCCGACGGATGATGTCCGGTCTGGAGATAAATGCTACCTTTGTCTCCTGTAAAAAAACAAGTATGTATCTGACAAGTATGAGCCGGGAGGAACTATATGCCGAAGCACATAAGGACCTCATTGCAATATCGACCCCAATGAACATGTTTATAGATAAGGTGTGTAAGAAAGCAACGATGATGAGTCCATTTTGATCTATTGTTTCTTGCAGTACTCATTATGAATTCCTGTTGGAAGAGTATCAGGGCAGAGAACATTTTTAAAATCATTTGTTTGTGAAAGTAGCGGAAAGAGCGTATCTTTGTTTGCACTGATAAAAAGTGAACTCATAAATACACCGGATTATGGAATATGTATCATCAGAAAGAAAGTTGCTGCCATACGGCATGATGAACTTTGCGGATATTCGTCTTGATAATTATTATTACGTGGATAAAACCTCGTTCATCCCTGTAATAGAACAATCGGACAGATTCTTCTTTTTCATCCGCCCGCGCCGGTTCGGCAAGAGCCTTACGCTGAACATGTTGCAACACTATTATGATGTGCGTACACGTGACAAGTTCGATGCCCTGTTTGGCGACCTCTATATCGGAAAGCATCCCACACGAGACCGTAACAGTTATCTGGTGTTGTATCTCAATTTCTCAGGAATTAGTGGAGAGTTGCACAACTATCGTCAAGGGTTGGATGCACATTGCAATACCAGCTTCGATTATTTCTGTGATATTTATGCAGAATACCTGCCGAAAGGCATTAAGGAAGTCTTAAATGAAAAAGCAGGAGCTGTTGAGCAGTTGGATTATCTATATCATCAGTGTGAACTTGCCGGGCAGCAAATATATCTTTTCATTGACGAATATGACCACTTCACCAATGCCATCCTCTCGGATGCCGAAAGCATTCACCGATATACGGAAGAGACCCACAAGGAAGGCTACCTGCGCGCCTTTTTCAATAGGGTGAAAGCCGGAACTTATTCCAGCATCAAGCGTTGCTTCATCACCGGAGTGAGTCCTGTCACGATGGATGACCTCACCAGCGGATTTAATATCGGCACCAACTATTCCCTCACACCGAAATTCAACGCAATGATGGGGTTCACCGAAGACGAAGTCCGCGAAATGCTGACTTATTATTCTACTAAAGCTCCATTCCATCACACTGTAGATGAGTTGATAGAACTTATGAAACCGTGGTATGACAATTATTGCTTTGCGCAGGAGTGTTATGATCAGCCAACCTTGTACAACTCCAATATGGTGCTCTATTTCGTTAAAAACTATATTGATAATAACGGAAAGGCACCACGAAATATGATAGAAAGTAACATTCGTATCGATTACGAGAAACTGCGTATGCTTATCCGCAAGGATAAAGAGTTTGCGCACGATGCCTCCATTATCCAGACCTTAGTGAGCCAGGGATACATTACCGGAGAGTTGAAAGACGGTTTCCCAGCCGCCAACATTGTAGATTCCGACAATTTCGTGAGCCTGCTCTATTACTTCGGCATGCTCACCGTGAGCGGGACGTACAAAGGTAAGACCAAACTTATCATTCCCAACCAAGTGGTGCGTGAACAACTCTATACTTATCTGCTGAATACATACAATGAAGCCGACCTCAGTTTCAGTAACCATGAAAAAGATGAGTTATCCTCTGCTTTGGCTTACGATGGTGCATGGCAATCTTACTTCAACTACATCGCCGATTGTCTGAAACGCTACGCCTCTCAACGCGACAAGCAGAAAGGAGAGTCTTTCGTACATGGCTTCACTCTTGCCATGACAGCGCAAAACCGTTTCTACCGTCCCATTTCTGAAGCAGACACACAATCCGGATATGTTGACATTTTCCTGTCTCCCATGCTGGAGATTTACCCTGACATGAGCCATAGCTACATCATCGAGCTGAAGTATGCCAGATACAAAGACCCCGAAAGCCGGGTGGAGGAATTGCGGGCGGAAGCTATTGCCCAGGCCAACCGCTATGCTGACACTGACAGGGTGAAGAACGCTATTGGCACTACGCAACTACACAAGATTGTGGTAGTGTATAAAGGTATGGAAATGAGAGTTTGCGAGGAGGTGAATTCTTGAGATCCAGCACTGGATAGCTGTTAATTATCAGGAAAAGAAGTAGAGAGCTTATAAAGTAGTATTCATTTCGGTATAGTACTGAATCATTACAGCATCGAATAAATTTCCCCATTGGATATTTATTTTTCATCTTTCCATCTCCCCTTTCACCTTTTCTCTGTCCCTTCGATGAATAAGGAGTTTGCGGGTGAAGTGCAATAACTTCACCATCTCTTCACCTGTGGCGATTAGTTTCAAAAATTGTTTCAAGGCTTGAAACAATCCGTTTCACACCGAGAAACACTTCGTTTCATACGGTGAAACACTTTGTTTCCCGGCGTGAAACTTTTAGTTTCAAATAGGGTTGAAACTAATTACGAAATAGCTTTACTAATCTTGCTCGATGGTGATGCGGTAAGGAATAAAACTATGTGTGGATGAACTTGTTCAAACCAGTACTGAAGTAAGCAGAGCCATGTACTTGACTTGCTCAAGTCTCTAACATCATTTCATTGTATGTAGTACTCCATCCCCCACTCAAAGGAACCCAAGCCCACATTCCACCGACTTTTGCCCACGTGATGAATCTATATACCCCGCTTGTTGGGCATATATATTCAGCGTGGTGAGTATATATACCTACTACGCTGAATATATAGATCCATCAGCTAATTTGAAAAAAACTGAATGCGCTGAAAGTACTCTACCTTGTTCGCAGTATCTTTCTGCGAGGGACGTCTTTTTCCGCTTTCACCTGCTATTTCCTCCTATCAAGGCGTTTGCTGACAAAACTGAAACGGCTGAAACCGGATTATAACATGAATATTCAATAAGAGGGCTTTGGTAAGGTTAGAACCGGATAGGTGGATATTGTAATCATTGTCTTTTTGTGATAAGAGCCATTTCTCCGGTGCAACGGATTGATTTGGTGAAAAGTGAATATTTAATGGCTATTTTTAAAATATTTGTTTTTATTAATATCTCTACATTTGCAGCGTCTGCTTTAAGAGAAAAGTAATAAAACAAAGAGCCTGCTTTTGATTCATGGAAACTCTTATTGTCAGCGAATAAAAAATCTTAATAACTTAAATTTATGAGAAACAATTTCTTTTTATGTCTTTTTGTGTTGTCGCTAATAGCTTGTAAAGACACTAAATGGATGGATGCTCCGGCCGGAGTATCACCTGAAGGAGCAATCACCGGACAGCCGGGAGTGGATGATCCCGCTCAAAAAACACTGATTAACTGTCAATACATCGGTGGCGATCCATTCGAATTAGACCGTATTCCAGTGGAAAATATGGTTGCTAGTAATGACCTTATTTATCTGGTGGCACGGCCTTATGCTAATGGGGACATAGCTTTTGACCTGCCTGCAAACGATGCCACTTTTACGGGAGGAGTTTCGCACGAAGCAACGTATCAGGGACGTAGCGGTGTATTAAAATTTGATGGAACCGGAAAAATGAATGGGAAAGACGGGCTGTTACATTCTACGGAAGAAACATTTAATAAGAGTTTCACCTTTGCCACCTATATATATATAGACGAATGGGTGAAAGATGCCTATATCTTCAAAAAAACAAGTGGGGACAAGGTACTGGCTGCATTAAAATTAGGAACTAATGAGGAGACAGTGAGCTGGACATTAGGAAATGCGTCGGTGAAAGAAGGTCAGTATGTAGAAGCTACAGGTTTAAAATCCGGAGGCTGGCATTATCTGGCAATAGATTATGATGGTACTAAAAAACAATTTAGAATTTTTGTAGATACGTGGTCTGCTACTCTTGACCAAGAAATTGTTCTACCTACTACCCGTGCTGATTTTTATATAGGTGAAGGTCTCAAAGGTCGCTTGGATGAAACTTCCTTCTGGAGTATGGCAGCAGGTACCGGTGGCAAAGATGGTATAAAGTTTGATAATTGGAACATGGTGGCAAAAGTGCTTGCCTATTGGAAATATGATGATTCCACAAAACCGGGGAAAGACTCTCACACTTGGGTGCAACGCTTGGAAAAGATACGCGAAACCTTGGCTGCCCAGCCCGGTAATGATAGTCGCAAATTACGGTTAGGTTTTGGTAGCGGGCAGTGGAGACAAATGATGGGCGCTGATGTCACGCGGGCCGCATTTGCCAATAATTTAAAAAGCGTTTTGAAAGAGTATGAATTTGATGGAGTAGACCTCGATATTGAGTGGCCTACATCGGATAAGGACTATTCCGACTATAGTGCGACGATTGTAAAAATACGCCAGATACTGGGAAAAGACGTATGTTTCTCTGTATCCCTGCATCCGGTTGCTTATAAGATTACGAAAAATGCGATTGATGCTCTGGATTTTATTTCTTATCAGTGCTACGGGCCGGCCGTGATGCGGTATCCGTATGACCAATTTGTAAAAGATGCGGAAATGGCTGTTGAGTACGGGATTCCGGCCGATAAACTGGTTCTCGGTGTGCCTTTTATCGGGACTACCGGTGTAAGCGGGGAACAGGTTTCTTATTATGATCTGGTGAATCAGGGCGGACTTAAGGATATAACTTTGGACGAATTCACGTACAATGGTAAAGAATATACTTTTAACGGCCAGAAGACAATTCGTAAAAAAGCGAAATATGCTTGTGAGGGGGGATATAGAGGAATAATGAGTTGGGGATCCGACTTGCCGATTAGTGATACAAAATCATTATTGAAAGCGATACAGGAGGAATTCACAAGTTATGAAGTTAGCAATCCCGAATAAATGTAATCTTAATTTTTAAATGTAATATTATGAAAAAAGAAAAGCTGATGAAGATACAAGAACGGCTTGTTTTCCTTCTGATTTTCCTATTCTTATTGCCGGTAGCAACCATGGCCCAGCAGAAAATGATTACGGGGCAGATAGTGGACGAACAGGGAGAAGCTGTTATTGGTGCCAGTGTGATGGTGAAAGGTGCAAAGGTCGGAACGATTACGGACCTGGACGGGCACTTTTCTATTCAGGGAAAAACAGGCCAGACACTTTCTATTAGTTATGTAGGTTATGCCCCGTTGGAAGTGAAAATCACAAAGTTGGATAATAACCGGTTCGTACTAAAAGAAAATACTGAATTACTGGATGAGGTTGTTGTGGTCGGTATGGACACGCAGAAAAGAAATACCATTACGGCGGCGGTATCTATCGTGAAAGAAGAGGCTATTGCCAATCGTCCTATCACAGACCTTACCAGTGCTTTGCAAGGTAATGTGGCAGGATTGAATTTTGCATCCGATGCAATGGGAGGAGCTAAAGGAGGTGAACTGGGTACGGATATAAAATTCAGTATACGTGGTACCGGCTCTATCAATGGCGGCGAACCTTATGTATTGGTAGACGGAATAGAGCAGAGCATGCAGAATGTGAATCCCGCCGACGTAGCCAGTATCAGTGTATTGAAAGATGCTTCGGCGGCTGCCATTTACGGTGCCCGTGCCGCTTATGGCGTAGTGCTGGTTACGACGAAGAGCGGTAATTCGGAAAAGGCTAAAGTGAGCTACTCGGGAACGGTAGGTTATAGTTCCCCCATCCGTACCCCCGAGATGATGAATTCATTGGATTTTGCTTACTATAACAATGCATTGTACGATGCGGGCGCGTCTGCTTCGGGAATTACTAAAATCTCGGATTCGGTCATAGAAAAGATTAAAGGATTTATGCAGAATCCATATTCTGAAGAGTTTCCGGGAATAGGTATATCCAGTGACGGAGAAGATTGGGCCGGCGCTTATTATGCCCAGTATGCCAATACGGACTGGTTTAAATACTATTACAAGGATAAGTCTATCCGTCATTCCCATAATTTGAGTGTACAAGGTGGCTCGAAAAAGGTAAACTACTATATTGGTATGGGATATATTTATCAGGGGGGATTTCTGGATCATGTCAAGGATGATTTGAGCAAGTATAACCTGAATACAAAGTTACAGGTGAAGCCTACGGACTGGTTGAAATTCAACTTGAATAATAATATGACATTGCAGATGATTAAACGTCCGATGCCCAACCAGTCTATTATCTATAATAAAGTAGGCTCGCACCGGCCGTCACAAGTCACACATTTGCCGATCGACTCGAAATACAATATTCCTACTTGGAACGAGACGCTTTTCATGCAGAACTCGAAGTATGAAAACAACCGGATTTCGGATGCTTTGTCACTATCCGCTACGGCTACCATCATGAGAGGATGGGATATTACGGCTGAAATGAAAGTTCGTTTTGACGTAGAAAACAACAATATGATTATGAATGAGAACCCGCAGTATGAAACTCCGACAGGAATATTAAAACCGGGTGACACCACAGGGAGCAGACAGGGATTCTCTTATCCGAACATCAACTGGAAGTTAATGAAATTCGGTTCATATACCCGCGGGAGTCTTTTCAATTATTATTTGTCGCCCAATGTGTCCAGTATGTACCTTCAGCAGTGGGGAAAACATTCCTTCAAGGCGATGGCGGGATTCCAGATGGAGATGAAAGAAGATTCCAACGAGTATATGTATAAAGACGGAATGATGAGTAACGACATCTTTTCTTTTTCAAATGCCAGCGGGAATGTGATAGCAGGAGAAGACCGTACACATTGGGCCACAATGGGAACCTACGCTAAGCTGAACTGGAATTATGATAATATCTATTTTCTTGAATTCAGCGGACGTTACGACGGTTCTTCACGTTTTGCAAAAGGAAACCGTTGGGGATTTTTCCCCTCATTCTCTGCCGGATATGACATTGCCAGGACAGCTTATTTCAAGCGTCTGAACCTTCCGGTATCTCAACTGAAAGTGCGTGTGTCTTATGGTCGTTTGGGTAACCAGAATGGAGCAGGCTTGTATGATTATCTGGCCACTATGTCATTGGACGCCACAGGGTCTAATGCCTGGTTGCTGCCGGCTATCGCGTCTGCCACCGCTGTCAAAGGAACGATAGCCAAGACTCCCAAGATGGTGAGCCCGTTCATCACATGGGAAAAAGTGGATAATGCAAACTTAGGTCTTGACTTGATGTTGTTCGACAACCGGCTGTCGGTGGAAGCGAACGTCTATCAACGTATGACAAGGGATATGATCGGCCCGGCGGAAGCAATTCCTGATATTAGCGGTATCGCTTCTGAAAACCGCTCCAAGATAAATAACGCCACATTGCGTAATCGCGGATGGGAACTTTCAGTGAACTGGCATGACCAGTTGAAATGCGGCTTTAGTTATGGTGCAGGGTTCAATGTATTCAGCTATAAGGCAGTTGTTACCAAGTATAACAATCCCGATGGAACCATTTACAACAATCATACCGGATACAGTTCCAATAAAGGATATTATGAAGGAATGGACCTTGGCGAAATATGGGGATACCAGGCTGACGACCTTTTCATGACAAACCGCGAAATTGATGATTACTTGCGGAATGTGGATATGACGGCGCTGAAGCCGGATGACAACTGGCGCCGCGGAGACTTGAAGTATATCGATTCTAACGGTGACGGAAAGATAGACGCCGGTGACGGTACGATATACAATCACGGTGATTTGAAAGTGATAGGTAATGCAACTCCTAAATATTCGTTTGGTATCAATCTGAACCTGGGATATAAAGGTTTCGAAGTATCCACTTTACTTCAGGGAGTAGCTAAAAGAGATTTCCCGATTTCGGGAAGCAGCTATATGTTTAGCGCGGGCAGCTATAACTTCACGGAACACCTGGACTATTTCAGCCCGGAGAATCCGAATGGCTTTTTACCCCGTCTGACCAGTTGGAAGAACAATCGGGACTTTAATGTAAATACAGGATATAACACCACTCGTTATTTATTGAACGCAGCTTATTTACGCATGAAGAACCTGACGGTTTCATATAGTTTCAACAAGAAATTATTAAGTCATATCGGCATCAGCCGTCTGAAAGTGTATGTGACATGTGACAACCTGTTTACTGTAACAAAATTGCCAAAACAGTTTGACCCGGAAACGCTGAACCAGGTGAATGGAATGGCCGGAGGTAGTAATGAGGAAGCCCCGGGGCTGACTTCTCCTATGACATCTAACGGTAATGGTATGGTATATCCGCTAAATCGGAATTTTGTATTCGGACTTGATTTTACTTTTTAAATAGAGGATAATGATGAAAAAAATATATTTATTAGCAGTTGCTTTAGCCGGCGCCTTGTTGACTTCATGTTCTGACTTTCTGGATAGGTTACCTTTGGTGGTGCCCAATAGTGAGACATTCCTGACCAATCAAAGTGCCGTGAATAATTATATCAATGGCCTGTATATTGCCCTTCCTTCCGCAGGTGCCTATGGTATGGGCATCATGGGAGAAGAGAAGAATAGTGACAACATGGTGGCCATGGTGTATGACAGACGCATGAACGGAGAACTTCAGGAATCCATTGGCGGTTCGTCGGAATGGCAAAAGGGATATCAGAATTTGCGTAGCGTCAATTACTTTTTCGAATATTATAAAATCCCGGCAGCCGAAGAAACGGAAGATGTGTTGTCCCTGAAAGGGGAAGCCTATTTCTTCCGCGCATATTGGCACTATTATTTGTTGACCAAATTTGGCAGTATTCCGGTAATGGACGGATTTTGGGATGGAAATGCGACCGTTGGCGGCTTGCAGATTCCGGCACGCGACCGTTCGGCAGTGGCACAGTTTATCATTGATGATTTGAAATCAGCCAAAGAATTGCTGCATCCCCGCAGCAAATACCAGGGATTGCGTATCTGTAAGGAAGCAGCCATGGTTATGGCGATGAGAGTGGCACTCTATGAAGGTACGTGGGAGAAGTATCATAAAGGAACTGATTTTGCCGCCGCCGAATATAAGTCGGACGACTTTTTGCAGCAAGTGCTTACTTGGGGAGATGAATTGTTCCAGATGGGCATTACCTTAAACACAAAAGATAATGATAAAACGGTGAAGAATATTGATGACGCATACGGAAACCTGTTCAATTCGACAGACTTGTCGGCTATTCAGGAAGTGCTGTTCTGGAAGAAATATTCGATTGCCGATAATTTGGTTCACAGCTTGAATTCGAACTTGTCTGGTGGAATGTGTGACGCCGAGGGACCGGCAGGGCTTTCCCAGTCATTAGTAGATAATTATCTGAATGTGGATGGTAGCTATATTGACCCCACAGAGAAAAAATTCAAGGACTTCAATGAGTCTTTTAAAGAAAGGGATGGCCGGTTGTTGGCAACTGTGATGCATTCGGGCTGTAAATACAAGTCTATGACAGTAAAAGGGGCAAAAGAGATGTGGGTAGAGGCCTATTCAGCGGAACAGAAAGATAAGATTAATCCCCCCCAGATTGTAAGTAACGGAAATCAGAGCAATATTACCGGTTATCATATCCGTATGGGGATCGATACTACCTATGTAAGCGGTCAGGGAGAAACTTCAACTCCGATGATTCGTTATGCGGAAGCACTGCTGGCTTATGCGGAAGCTGCGGAAGAATTGGGAAAATGCGACGCTACCGTTTTGGAGAAAACTATCAAGCCATTGCGCGAACGGGCGGGAGTAACGTATGTCGCTCCTTCTACTATCGACCCTCATTTCTCTGATTTTGGCTATGCAATTACTGCCAACTTGCAGGAGATTCGTCGGGAAAGACGTTCTGAACTGCCATTGCAGGGATTACGTCTGGATGATTTGATGCGTTGGAGAGCGCACAAGTTATTTCAGGGTCAACGTGGCGGAGGCGCTTACTTCGGAGCCGATGGCGTATTATATAAGTCGATTGACCCGAAAAATGAAAATCTGCCAACAATTCTGGTAGACAATGACGATTACCTGGATCCGTTGAAAAGCGTTCTTCCACGTGGCTTCCAATTTAACGAAGGACGCGATTATCTGCTTCCGATTCCACCTAGTGAAACATCGTTGAATCAAGAGTTGGCACAGAACCCGGGATGGCGCAAGAATTGAGACGCGTAAACTTAAGTTCATTGATAATTATAAAGAAAAAACATGAAGAATATATTTTATAGACTGTTTTCAGTATCGCTATTGGCTGTATGGCTGATGGGGTGCGATGATGAAACTAAGTATTTGCCTTTGCCGGAAGCTGTTCCTTTCACGATGAGTGTCAGTAATACGGCTTTTGTAATGGGCGAAAAGCTGATTGTTGATTTGGATATTAATCCGGATGCGGAAGGAAATGAAGTGCTGGCTAAAGAAGATTTTGATATTTATTTTACTGCTAAGTTAGGAACGGAGGATGTGTCCGGCGTATTTAAAGACTTTCATAATATCGTTACTTTCCCAAAGGGTGAAAAAAATATTCGTGTAGAATTTCCTTTGAAAGAAACGGGACTGGAAGGAAGTAAAACGTTTAATTTTGTTGCTTTCTCTCGTGGATATGAGATTGGCAATCCTAGTTTCTCAATGAAAGTATCCGATTACTACCGGGTAAATATGGCTATACAGGGCAATGCGGACAATATTGTTACGGAAGGTGATAAGTTTGTATTGGTTGCCAGTCTGGATAAACCGAGGGCAATACCTATCGTTGTAACCATTGATGCAGAGGATGACGCTTCTTTTGAAACAGAATTCCCCTATGAGCTGACTATTCCGGCAGGAGCGTTGAGTGCAAAAACTGACCCTATATCTATTGCCACGGATGGTGTGAAGACGGGAGACAAAGAGTTGACGTTGAATTTCGCATCGAACTCTACAGCTAATCCGATGAAGTCTGATAAGTTGGTGATTACGATGACTGACCTCGAATCTCTTGCCAATCCGGACATGTATGACCCGACTTTGGTGTATGGACATCCGGATTATCCTTTTGTGTCTTCAAAATGTAAATCTAATTTTGATAAATGGTGGAATAACAGAAGTGGGTCAGTAGAAATGACCGGAAAAACGAGTGCTAAGCCTGAAGAAACCGATTACAAATCGCTAACTCCGCATCCCAACTCGACTTTGGCAGCAGAAGGATGGAAATTCTGGAGTGGCGTAGAGTTCCATTTTATACAACAGTCTTTTGGATGGAGTATGCCGACGAAACCGAATACGTCGTTTGGTAACTATAAGCATTGGTCTTTTAATTATATTCCAACTAAATCAATACAAGATGTGTTTGCTGCTAATCGTGATAAATGTTCCAATGTAACGGAAGACGGTACTTATCAATTGTGGGTGCAAGCTGGTTCCACACCGGGAGACGGACTTGGTGCGAGCAGAGATTACGGTTCGGCTGCTGTATATATTGGAAGAGGCGGGTCAGGTGCTTCTACTCGTTTTATTCACATTAATCCGGGAATGCGTATAGAAATGAGGGTACGTGTCAAAGGAGATCGTACGGGTATTGTACCGGTCATCGAACTCAGAGATGCGCCTGGTGGTGTATTTGATAAACAAACACAGAGAATTGATATTCTCAGAAACACGAAAGGCAATTTGGTAACACAAGGTGTTTTCTCTACTATGGAAGATGGTGCCAAGACGAGCGCACTCCCCAAAATAGGAGAGTATAATATTTATTGGGTAGAACTGACTACTGAAGGGATAAAAGTGGGAATCAATGGAAGTACGAATGTGGATGTACCTAAAACAGATGCATGGGGCTTTGCTCCTGCAGATGGCTTGGCTTTGGATTTCCTTTTTGCTCCGGCAGCCAATCAGGCGGCTGGCTGGGATACTGTATTGAAAAGTATTAGTGAGCCTAAAACAGACGCGAATACACCTATGATGGAAATTGATTGGATTCGTTTTTATACGAATAGTACGTATTCGGATGCAGGTGTAACATATTGGTCGAATGCGGGTGTCCTATTTTACTAATATAGTTTTTTGTTTTCAATAGATTAATTAATAAAATGTCGAAAGTCAGGTATTTGTACATCGCTTTCGGCATTTTTTTACTCTAATAAGTTTCATTACCATGAAGAAAAACATCTTAATCATTTTCGTGCTGTTAATGCCTTTTGTTGGTATGCGCGCGGACAACTTGCCCCCTTCACCCATTTCAATAGTTCCCTGTCCGGTGCAGGTGGTGCAGGGAGAGGGTAACTTTACTTTTTTTGCCCGCACATTGTTCTCGGTAGAGAATAAGGAACAGGCTGTCATTGTCCGTAACTTTATAAACTTATTAAAGATAAGTTCGGGGGCAGCCTCTCAGTTGACGATAGGTGATAGTGAGAAGAGTCATGTTCGTTTTACGACTGACTCTTCTTTAAAAAGTGAAGCCTATCAGTTGGAAATTGCCCCGGAACAGATTCAGGTGAAAGCCTCGGATATAAAGGGATTCTTTTATGCCTTGCAGACCATTCGCTTACTCCTGCCGTCGGCTGTTGAAGGCAACCAACCCGCAGAGAATATCCGTTGGAGCGTCCCCACTGTAACCATTCAGGATGAACCGCGTTTCGGCTATCGGGCATTGATGCTCGATGCAGCCCGCTTCTTCATCCCCAAGGAGAACGTGCTGCGCATCATCGACTGTATGAGTATGCTCAAAATCAACATCCTTCATTTTCACCTCACAGACGATAACGGCTGGCGGCTGGAAATCAAGAAATACCCCCGTCTGACGGAAGTGGGTGCATGGAGAGTGAACCGTATGGACGTTCCTTTCTATTTCCGCCGCAATTCCGAACCGGGAGAACCCACCCCCATCGGAGGATTCTACACACAAGAGGATATCAAAGAATTAGTAGCTTACGCCACCGAACGTCAGATAGAAATTATCCCCGAAATAGACATGCCGGCTCATAGCAACGCTGCATTGGCTGCCTATCCGGCGCTGACTTGTCCTGTTGTGAACAGCTACATCGGAGTGATTCCGGGCTTGGGAGGAAATAATTCGGGAGTGATCTACTGTGCCGGAAACGATAGTGTCTTCACATTCTTGCAGGACGTACTGGATGAAGTGATGTCAATCTTCCCTTCGCGATATATCCATTTAGGGGGAGATGAAGCGCAGAAAGTCTATTGGAAGAAATGCCCGCTTTGCCAGGAACGGATAAAGAAAGAACAACTTGCTAATGAAGAAGACCTGCAAGGCTACTTTATGAAACGCGTGAGCGACTACATACGTAGCAAAGGACGTAAAGTAATTGGCTGGGACGAACTGACGAACAGTAGCTTCCTGCCGGAGGGCGTTGTCATACAAGGCTGCCTTGAAAGCTGCCGCAAAAGGACACTCGTTCATTATGACGCCCGCCCGCATCATGTACCTGATTCGTTATCAGGGACCTCAATGGTTCGAACCTCAAACCTATTTCGGGAATAATACGCTGAAAGACATCTACGACTATGAACCTGTACAACCGGACTGGAAGCCGGAATATGCTTCCTTGTTAATGGGCGTACAAGCATCCCTGTGGACGGAATTCTGCAACAAGCCGGAAGATGTGGATTACCTGGTATTCCCCCGTCTGGCTGCCCTGGCGGAAGTGGCATGGGCACAACCCGACCGCAAGGACTGGACTTCGTTCCTGAAAGGACTGGATACTTATAATGAGCATTTAACGGCGAAGGGTATTGTTTACGCCCGTTCGATGTATAACATTCAGCATACGGTAACTTCCAACAACGGAGTGCTCGAAGTGAAACTGGAATGTATCCGTCCCGATATGGAGATACATTACACGACAGACGGTTGCGAACCTACGGCTGCTTCACCTCTTTATGAGAAAATAATATCCGTAAAAGAGGCACTTACGCTGAAATGTGCTACTTTTGCGCACGGCAGACAAATGGGAAAGACCTTGGTGCTTCCTGTCCGGTGGAATCTGGCTGCTGCCAAACCTGTACTGGGTGCCAGTCCGACGATAAAGCTCCTCACGAATGGAATACGCGGAAGCCTGAAATATTCGGATTTCGAGTGGTGCTCATGGAATAAAAACGATTCTATCTCTTTCACGATTGACTTGCTGGAGCCGGAAGTTCTTCAAACATTGACGTTGGGATGTCTCACGAACAATGGAATGGGTATCCATAAGCCGGCGTCCGTAAAGGTGGAAGTTTCGGATGATAACTCCAAGTTTCGCGAAGCCGCCGTACAGGGCTTTACACCTGAAGAAGTTTTCCGTGAAGGGAATTTTATAGATAACCTATCATTCAAACTAGGTGGCGTACAGGCGCGTTATGTACGCATAACTGCCAAAGGACCGGGAGCTTGTCCTGCAACTCATGTGCGGCCGGGACAGATATCCAGGATGCTTTTTGACGAAGTGATGCTGGAGTAAGACAAGTCAGGCAGGCGTGGTGGGCGACGCATAAGCGCGGATTATTTTTTAAGTCTAGTAAGATGATGATTGATTAAATAGACTATATATAGCTTACGTGTTGGACATATATGTCCAACACGTAAGCTATATATCTCCTGTAAGTAATTGATAATTAGTACTATTCTACCAGACTTTTTGCTCTTTCCAATGCTACATTGATATTCGGACAGATATTCTCTTTTCCCAGT
>ERZ791614.524-NODE-524-length-25142-cov-2.792323_pt1 | contig 25142 bp, 23 predicted proteins | sample MGYA00510274_ERZ791614 | MGnify/ENA primary metagenome ERZ791614 (study PRJEB30046, sample SAMN00715221) | human gut metagenome | study: EMG produced TPA metagenomics assembly of the A metagenome-wide association study of gut microbiota in type 2...
CAAGGTGCTGGCTGTGCATCACGGCGCGGAAATGAGGGAGAGGCAGACAGGTGAAGGACAAGAAGCTCCTATTTGACCGCAGCTGCCATGTGCTGTATTCAAAGCCTTGCAAGGAAGAAATCCTGGCGAAAATCGTCCTGCACTATCCGGAAGCAGAGCGGGAGACAGTATGGGAAAAGGTGCAGCGGCAGTACGCGGTCTTTCTCTCCGACTGGCGCACCGATTTGGGCGGCAAACGAAACTTCCACAACGGCGTAGGCGGCACCTACGACTGCATCGCCATCATGAGCTATTATGTGGTCTGCAAAGCAGTTACTTCGTTCCGTGAAATCGAAGAGATGGAGGAAAATCTGATTCTTCCGACTTTCCGCAAGCTGAAATTCGTGGACTGCAACAAGCCGTTCTGGAGGAAGCTGATGTACAAGGCATTCCTACGGGCAAAAGCGGGCTGTGACAAGTGGCACGATTACGAGATGACGGTCGCGCCTTATGAAAACGGTAAGCCAATTTATTATGAGTTTACATCGTGTCCGGCAGCGGAATTTGCCATCCGCCACGGCCTTACGGATATCATGCCCGCCCTGTGCAATGTGGACTATGCGTCCATGGAGCTGCTCCATGCAAGGCTGGTGCGGACGACCACCTGCGTGAACGGCTGCCGGTGCGACTATACCATCTGCGGCGATAAAGACCCATACTTAAAGGAACATCCCGAATACCGGGATGAGGCGGGCTTCAGGAGAAACAAATAATACTGTAATGCAAAGGCGGTGAGACAAATGGAAACCTTTCTTGGAATCATGATCCCTTTCTTGGGTACAACGCTGGGCGCGGCCTGCGTGTTCTTTATGAAAAAATCCCTTGGCGATCTGGTGCAGCGCTCCCTTGCCGGCTTCGCCGCCGGTGTGATGGTGGCAGCGTCCATCTGGAGTCTGCTGATCCCCGCCATCGAGCAATCGGAGGGCATGGGCAAGCTGTCCTTCCTCCCTGCCTTTATCGGCTTTTGGGTCGGCGTGCTGTTTTTGCTCCTGCTTGACCGTTTGATTCCCCATCTTCATGTGGGAAGTGAACAGGCCGAGGGTCCGAAAAGCAAGCTCGGGCGCACCACCATGATGGTGCTGGCGGTGACCCTGCATAACATTCCGGAGGGAATGGCGGTGGGCGTGATGTACGCGGGCTTCCTTGCGGGGAACGCGCAGATCACGGCGGCAAGTGCGCTTGTCCTGTCCCTTGGCATCGCCATTCAGAATTTCCCCGAGGGGGCGATCATCTCCATGCCGCTGCGGGCGGAGGGGGAACGCAAGGGCCGAGCGTTTCTCGGCGGTGTGCTTTCCGGCGTGGTGGAGCCCATCGGCGCGGTGCTGACGCTTCTCGCGGCGCAGCTTGTGATCCCGGCGCTGCCGTATCTGCTGAGCTTTGCAGCGGGCGCCATGCTCTATGTGGTGGTGGAGGAGCTGATCCCGGAAATGTCACAGGGGAAGCACTCCAACATCGGAACGGTGTTCTTTGCTGTGGGCTTTAGCGTCATGATGACGCTGGATGTGGCGTTGGGATAGGCGCGGAGGTGCCGCAGCAATGCCGGTCTGCATCCGAGGCTCACTTGGCATCGAATGAAAACGCTGGGACGCGGCGACGACCGCTGGGATTTTTGCATGAAGACCGTTAGAAAAGAAAGGAGTCCCAAGAATGAAGCCTGACTACAAAAACTGGATTCCCAAGGGAATGCTGGTTTCGCTCATCGCGGGAACGGTGCTGTCCCTTGCGCTGCTGCTGGTTTTCGGCGTATTCGGCGTCTGTGTGAGCGGAAAGCTGCGCATCGTACTGGGCGTGGTATTCGGAGTCGCCTTTGTCGTCTGTGCAAAGTACACCCAGTGGTGCGTGTATGCCTATCGGAGCTTTTCCTATGACGGCGAGCGCAAGCTCTCAAAGCAGATCATTGACGGCACGGCGGAGCATATCACGCTGCCGGAGGGCGGCGTGGGACTGGACATCGGCTGCGGCAGCGGCGCGCTGACCATTGCCTGCGCAAAGCGCAATCCCCAGGGAAAAATGATCGGTATCGATCGCTGGGGCAAGGAATACGCCTCCTTCAGCCTGCCGCTTTGCGAAAAAAACGCCGCTGCGGAGAGTGTGAAAAACGCTTCGTTCAGGCGCGGGAACGCCGTGAAGCTGGATTTCCCCGACGAGAGCTTCGACGCGGTGACCAGCAACTATGTCTATCACAATATCACAGGGGCAGACAAGCAGGCACTTCTGCTGGAAACACTGCGGGTTCTGAAAAAGGGCGGAACGTTTGCCATCCACGACCTGATGTCGCCCGGTAGATACGGCGATATGCAGGCGTTTGTCCAAAAGCTCAGGGATATGGGCTATGAGCGTGTAGAGCTGATGGACACGACCGACGGCAGCTTTATGACGCCGAAGGAGGCCGGACGCCTGATGCTTCGCGGCTCAACATTGCTGCTGGGAATAAAGTAAAGCATCGACGGCATCAGCAATGCCGGTCTGCATCCGAGGCTTACTTGGTTGAGAACCATGGCATTGGGGCGCGGCGGCAGGCGGTGATCTTTGAAGAGCCGCCTGCGGGCGGCTTCTCAAGGGCTATATGGTTAGATCATGCTAACCAATAAACGTTCAAAGGAGGCGAGAGCGGAGAGTTTCCGCACGAGGTGGGGCTGTTTCTCAGCTATCCGCCGGAGGATGTGAAGGGCTTCATCGCCCACCGCGCGAACAATTTTAAGTGCGCGGGGCTCTGGAAGGTCTACGGCGACGAGGAAAAGGCGCGCTCACTATTCGAGAAATACAGAAAATGCACGGAGATCTACTGCGCACTCTGGCAAAGCGGCTTGAAGCTTGAGCAGCTTGCCGTCGCGGTTTGATCATATAAACTCATCAAAAGAAAGGAACTAACAAACATGAAATCTGCTGTTGTTTATTGGAGTGGTACGGGCAATACGGAGGCAATGGCGCGTGCCGTTGCCGAGGGCATGACCGCCGCGGGCGCAGAGGCTGCGCTGCTCACACCCGATCAGGTGCAGCCCGGCGATCTGAACGCCTACGGCGCCATCGCCTTCGGCTGCCCTGCCATGGGCAGCGAGGTGCTGGAGGAGATGGAGTTCCAGCCCATGTTCGACAGCATCAAGAACCAGATGGGCGGCAAGGCCGTGGGCCTGTTCGGCTCCTTCGGCTGGGGCGACGGCGAGTGGATGCGCAGCTGGGAGAAGGACTGCGACGACGCGGGCATCAACCGGGTGTGCGACAGCATCACCTGCTGCGAGGCCCCGGACGACGATGTGCTGGCGGCCTGCCAGGCCATGGGCCGCAAGCTGGCGGAGTAAAAGCCCCATGAAGCTCCGGCGGATGCTGCGCAGGAAGCTCCTGTTCTGGGCCGCCGTGGCCGCCCTGACCCTCCTGGCCGCCCTGCTGAGTTGAATATGGGATAAGGTGAAAGGCTTCGGGCATCCCCGGGGCCTTTCACCTTCTTTGCCCGGGGAAAATTTTTGCGGAACGCTCAAAAGTGAGCTGCTGTATCTGCCAAAGCTGAAGGGCCTGCCGCCTGCAATTCACAGACGGCAAGCCCTTTCGGCTGCCTGAACAGCTTCTGTTAGAAATAGTTGTCTGACTTTTGGGGTCACTTCACTACACCATGACGAACATATTGTAATGCTTCATCAAGCGGATGTCCTCTTTGGATATCATCAGCTTCTGAACCATTGTCTTGTCGATGGAAAGCGGCGTTTTGCTGAGCAGACGCTTGGCGGCAGAGGGCATCAGCGGGCGGCAGGAGATGCCGTAGGTCAGCACCCACTTCCGGTCGTCGTCCATATAGGGCTGGGGGATGCCGATCTGGTATTTATCCATGGGCATATCGTTGTTCTCGAAAAGCATGGCGCTGAATGCCTCATAGTGGGTCAGGATGCCGCGGTAGCTGCTCTCGCAGACCTGGTAGTGGGCCAGATCCTTGATATTCATATACATGAGGACTTCGGCCTTGCTGCTTTCCTCCGTAGGGAATATGTCAATAACCGTGCATTGGGCGCGGTTGACCCGGCCATCGAAGAAATACATATATAGCTGGGAGACACCCCGGAAAAAGGCGGGTATCTCCGCATTGTACTCCTGATGGATGTCCGGCGTGTTGCGGTGCAGCAGATCATAGATGCTGATCTTCAGGGCATTGGCAATGTCGTAAAGCGTGGCGATATCCACGGATATCTGGCCATTTTCGTATTTGGAGATGGCAGAACGCGTTTTGTAGATAGCCTGAGCCAGCTCGTCCATCGACATGCCCCGGCTCTTGCGGGCGTAGCGGATTCGGCTGCCGACCTCTTTTGTGATACTTTCTCTTTCGGTGTCCATAAGCGATTTCCTCAAAATCAATCCAAGCTTATTTTTTCACAAACTTTTAGCGATTATATCAAAAACCGCCGGATGTGTCAATAAACGTTCTGCACAGGAAACAAAAATTGCACAAACTGTTCCGCATGGGGAACAGGCGGCAAATTGCCACACGTTTCTTTTTTCGTTATAATGGCGACTAAGTTAAAGCCGACGCGCGCAAAACTGTGCAAAATCACAATTATGTCATGTTGAAATTGGAGAGGTGTACAAAATGAAGGCCAGAGCTGATACGTTGTTTTATGGCGGCAAGATCTACACGATGGAGGCGCCGGATATCTGCAAGGACTCAGTAGTGCTGAAGGACGGCAAATTTGCCTACGTGGGCACAAAGGAGGAGGCGCTGGAGCGCTTTGACTGCGCGAAGTGCATCGATCTGCAAGGCAAGACCGTGCTGCCCGGCATGGGCGACTCCCACCTGCACTTTTTCGCCTTCTGCCAGACCTATACCACCGTGGATCTGGGCGGTGCCACCTCCCGTGCCGAGGCGCTGCAGCTGCTGCGTGACCGTGCGGCGGAAACGCCCAAGGGCGAGTGGATCAAGGGCTCCAACTTCGACCAGTCCAAGTGGAAGGACTGCGAGGATCAGCTGCCCACCCGTCTGGATCTGGATGAGGCCAGCACCGATCATCCCATCGTTATCAAGCGCGTATGCCTGCATACGGCGGTGGCCAACACGATGGCGCTGGAAAAGGCCAACATCACCAACGGCTATGTATTCGGCCCCGGCGGCATGGTGGAGCTGGATGCCGACGGCAGCCCCAACGGCATTTTCCGTGAGCAGGCCTCCAAGATCTACGACAATCTGATTCCTGATCCGTTTTTGGTGCCCGCCACCCGTGAGAAGTGCATGAAGAAGGGGCTGGCGCTGGCCTCCAGTCTGGGCGTGACCATGATGCACACCTATGCCGCGGCGATATGGCACTATGACGAGGACTTTGCGGACTATGTGGCCCGCAGCGACCGCGGCGAGCTGCCGGTGCGTATGTCCGTGTGTCTGGACTATCTGTTTGACCCGGAGCACCTGACGGCCCAGCAGCGGAGCGATCCCTACCGTGCCGCAAGGATGGGCAGCTTCAAGAGCTTCTCTGACGGCTCTTTGGGCTCCCGTTCCGCCAAGCTGTACGCCGACTACGAGGACGATCCCGGCAACACCGGTATTCTGGTCATCAGTCCCGAGGACCTGGCCAAGAGAATGTACGAGGCATACCGCCGCGGCCTGCAGCCCGCCACCCACTGCATCGGCGACGAGGCCCTGGAGGTCACTCTGGACGCCGTGGAGTACTGCCTGCAGCAGGGGCTGAAGGACGGCATGACGCCGGAGGAGCAGGCCAGGCGTCTCCCCTTCCGTCTCATCCACGCCCAGATGGCCACGCCGGAGCTGATCGAGCGCATGAAGAAGCTGCCCCTTGTGCTGGATATCCAGCCCACATTCCTGATGACCGATCTGCATTGGATCGAGGATCGCGTGGGCAAGGAGCGTGCCGCGCTGAGCTATCTCTGGAAGACGTATCTGGATGCGGGGCTGGTTATGGCCGGCGGCTCCGATGCGCCGGTGGAGAGCTTCAATCCCTGGATCGGCATCTACGCCGCCGTGACCCGTCAGGACATGGACGGCTATCCCGTGGGCGGTTATCATCCCGGCGAGAAGATATCCGTGTATGATGCGGTGTGCATGTACAGCAAAAATGTGGCCTACGCCAACGGCAGCCAGGATCTGATGGGCACCATCGAGGCCGGCAAGTTCGCTGACATGGTGGTCATCGACCGCGACATCTTCCACATCCCCGAAAACGACATTAAGGATATTCAGGTGCTGAACACCTACATGGCCGGCATTGAGAGATATCGCCGCGACTGATACGCGCGGCACAACAAGCAAAGGAGCTAAGACATGAAACTACATTCTTTTGATAAGGTCAGGCAGTTGACGGAGGATATGGTCGCCATCCCCAGCATCAATAAGGAGCCGGGCGGCGAGAGCGCCGTAGCCCGCTATATGCAGGACTTCTATATGTCCCTGCCCTACTTTCAGGCACACCCCCAGCAGGTCAAATGCTTCCAGACCAAGAACGACTTTGTGGTGCGGCACAGTACGCTGGCCTATGTGAAGGGCACCAAGGGCAATTCTAACCGCACGGTCATCCTCATCGGCCACATCGACACCGTGGGGGTGGACGATTTTGGCACCATCCGCGAGTATGCCTTCCGCTGCAAGGAGCTGCCTGCCAAGCTGCGCGAGACATTCGTGCTGCCTCAGGAGGTCATTGACGACATTGAGTCCGGCGAGTATCTGTTTGGCCGCGGCGCGCTGGACATGAAGTCCGGCGTAGCCGGCCACATGTACCTGATCCAGTATTTCTCCCAGCATCCCGAGGAGCTGGACGGCAACCTGCTGGCCATCGGCGAGTGCGACGAGGAGGACAACTCCAAGGGCATCATCACGGCTCTGGATCTGTTGGAGGAGCTGAAGGAGAAGGAGCACTTCGAGTATGTGGCGTGTATCAACGCCGACTACTCCACCAATTACGCCCCCGGCGATGAAAACCGCTACATCTATTACGGCAGCATCGGCAAGCTGCTGCCTTGCTTCGCCGTATTCGGCAAGGAGGCCCATGTGGGGCAGGCCTTCAGCGCACTGGACCCCAACCTGGTGCTGGCCAACATCACGCGGAAGATGTGCCTGAACACCGACCTGTGCGACATCGCCCAGGGCGAGGTCGCCATCCCGCCCATCTCCCTGAAGCAGATGGACACCAAAGGCCCCTACACCGTGCAGACGGCGCTGACGGCCTTCGGTTACTACAACTTCTTTACCCATGGCTGGAGCCCTGCCATCGTGCTGGAAAAGAGCAAGCAGATGGCTGTGGAGGCCTTTGACGAAACGGTGGAATACCTGAACGCCCAGTACAAGCGCTTCTGTGAGCTGAGCAAGGTGGACTTCCATCAGCTGCCCTGGAAGACCCGTGTTTACACCTGGAGCGAGTTCTACAACGAGCTGGCCGCCGTGCACGGCGAGGCATTCAAGAACGCCATTCACGAGTTTGCCGTGAAGCTGCATAAGGACGACCCCGAGCTGGATCTGCGGCTGTTCGGCCTGCGTGTGGTGCAGGAGGCCTGGAAGTGGTCCGAGGACAAGTCCCCCGCCGTGGTAGTGTTCTTCGGTTCTATCTTCAGCGCCCGTATCGAGATGACCGGCCGCACGGCCAAGGAAAAGGCTCTGCTGGACGCGGTGGAGAGCGCCATCGAGGTGGTGCGGCCCGAGGCCCAGCGCCAGATCAAGACCCGTATGTTCTACCCCTACATCTCCGACTCCAGCTTTATGGCCGTGTGCGACGATACCCTGGCCATTCAGGCACTGGAGACGAATATGCCCCAGTACGGCGTAAAATACACGCACCCGGTGGATAAGATCCGTCAGATCGACGTCCCCGTTGTCAATATCGGTACCTTCGGCCGCGACGGACACATGCTCACCGAGCGCGTGGATATGCAGCAGACGTTCCAGAATGTCCCCAATATCACCTATGAGACGGTGAAGCGTCTGCTGAGCTGAGAGATCTCCCTTCCATCCACTGAGCAACCCAGGCAAACAGCACAGACACAAAGCCCAATCCCAGAGAAAACTACACATTGTTTCGCGTGAAAGGAGAAAAAGTATGGCTATTTTGAAGGTGATTCAAGACTTCGGCAACTGGTTCTGGGGCATTCCTATTCTGATCCTCATCGGCGGCGGCGGCCTGTTCCTGACCATCTATCTGGGCTTCCCCCAGCTCCGGCACTTTGGCTACGCCATGAGCCAGACCTTCGGTAAGATGTTCGCCAAGAAGGAAGAGGGGAAGGTTCGTCCCATTTCCGCTGCGTTCGCGGCGCTGGCCTGCGCCGTTGGTGCCTCCAACATCGTCGGTGTACCTGTGGCCATCGCCCTGGGCGGCCCCGGCGCCGTGTTCTGGATCTGGGTCCTGGCCATCCTCGGTATGTGCACCAAGTACTGCGAGGTCGCGCTGGGCATCAAGTACCGCCGCAAGAACGATGCGGGCGAGTGGGTCGGCGGCCCGGCTTACTATCTGCGCGGTCTGGGCAAGAAGATCGGCGTCGTGTTCGGCGTCGGCTACGCCTTCTTCTTCATGATCGAGCTGGTTCCCTCCCTGGCCTCTCAGGGTGTTTCCGCTGCTGAGCAGTTCAACGTGTTCGGCGCGAACCAGACTGTTACCGGTATCATTCTTGCCATTCTGGTGGGCGTGATCCTGGCCGGCGGCTTCAAGCGTGTGTCCAGCGTCACCGACATTCTGGTCCCCGTGATGGCCTGCCTGTATGTGGTGGGCGCTCTGGTCATCATCTTCGCCCACGTTGGCGAGCTGCCTGCTGTCTTCGGCATGATCTTTAAGGATGCCTTCACCGGCCGCGCTGCTGTGGGCGGCTTCGCCGGTGCCACCATTATGGCGGCTATCCGCTGGGGCGCTGCCCGCGGTGTGTACTCCAACGAGGCGGGCGTGGGCTCCACCATCGCCGGTCATTGCACCGCCGAAACGGATCACCCCATCCGTCAGGCCCAGTTCGGTATCTTCGAGGTCTTTATGGATACCATCGTCATCTGCACCATCACCTCTCTGGCCGTTCTGGCCTCCGGTGTGTGGACGCAGGAGGGTCTGAGCTCCGGCCAGCTGGCACTGGCTGCGTTCCAGTCCGTGTTCGGCAACTTCGGCGCTATCTTCGTTGCCATTACGGTGTTCCTGTTCGTGTTCTCCACGATCATCTCCGCCGGCTTCTTCGGCCAGATTCAGGCTGAGATCCTGTTTGGCCGCAGGTTCTCCAAGGTGTGGGTGTTTATTTATCCCCTGTTCATCTGCATCGCCTGCGCGTTCTCCAACGTGACCACCATGTATATGATTCTCGACGGCTTCCTGGCCGTGGTTGTCATCCTGAACATGATCGGTCTGCTGGTAATGTGCAAGCAGGTGAAGGATCTGCAGAAGGAGTACTACAATACTCCCGGTATGTACTATCTGGCTGACAGGGCCGCCAAGGAGGCCAAGAGAGCCCAGAAGGCTGCAAAGTAATGGCTGACGCAGCAAGATAATTGAAGCGAAGGGAGCCGGTCATCTGACCGGCTCCCTTCGCTTCAGACTGTTAAAAGGATTTTTGACAGTCTGAGCAAGCATTTTCAGAACTTTTCATAAAAGTTCTGAAAATGGTGAACACATCCTTTACAGGGTCATATTGGTAGTCCCAGGGGCGGTATCCTTCTTTGCTGCCTTTGTATCCTGGTCCTCATCTTCAATGGGCTTCTTGTCCAGCTTTTCTTTGCCTTCCGCCAATGTCACACCTCCTCCTGCTCCTTGTCGTCTGCCAGCCCCTCCAGCTCTTGCAGCAGCAGCCGCGCCGAACCCAATGTGTAGAACGTGCTGGAAAATCTTCTCTCCAAAGAGGCATGAGCGCAAAAAAATCCCGCTCCAGCAGCCAAATAGCAGCTAAATGGCTTTCCGGGACGGGAAACAGATTCAAGACAAAAAGAAAAAAGCCTTGATTTTCAAGGCTTTTCATGGAGCTGCTGGGCGGATTCGAACCGCCGACCTCATCCTTACCAAGTGATAAAAGTCCTCCCAGCCCTTGATTTGTAAGGCTTTGTGGGCATTTTTACCGCAAAAAGGATGCGGTCGGAAACTCTTTGTTCCATGTGTTCCACCCGTTCGTTTCCCCGTGTGGGTCAAGGTGTGGGTCAGCGCCGCAAAGAGCATCGGTGTGGGTCAACTTTTGGCGGGGCGAAAATCGTTCCATTTTGCGCTGCTGTAGACAATAAAAGGGTACCTTGCTAAAAGTATAGAGCCACCAGCGGAGAACTGCGTTCCCGTCGGGCGGCTCTAATCTTTTACGGTAAGTTTCCCGTATGGGTCAAAATGTGGGTCAAGCGGAAACCTCTGCGTCAAACTGATTGGTAGCATCCTAAACGAACGGTCGAAACTGCACGATTCTCACCTCTTAAATAGTATACCATAGTTTTTGCAAAATTTGAAGCAGAAAATTGAAATCAGTGTCGTCACTTTTTATTCCAATATCGCACCGCTGCAAACAAAAAATAAAACCCCCGGGGTCTCTTGTCATGCAAGAGACCCCGGGGGTGCTGTTTTATTTTGCCGCTTAGGTTTTTTCTTTTTGGCTTACGCCTCCCGCTCCTTGCGCTTCAGGACGAAGGCTGCGGCGAGAATCGTCACGGGCAGGGCGATGATCCAAACCAGCACGCCGGTATCGCCGGTGGCCGGAGTGCCGCCGTTGTTGGTGCCGTTGCCGCTATTGTCGCCGCCGGTGTTGCCGGCGGTCTGAACGGTCACATCGCTCATGTCATAGAGCCGGGTCTGGGCGTTTGCGAAGCGGTAGTAGGCCGCCAGGGCGTAGTAGCCCTGCTCGGTGGCCATGCCGTCCAGGTCGCCGTTAGCGGTGTGGCGGAAGCCGCCACCGGTTACATAGAAGCTGGCCAGCGCGTCCAGCATCGTTACGCCGTTCTTGATGAAGCGGCTATCGGTAAGCGGGTCGATGCCCAGGGCCGTCAAGGCTACGACGACCTGTGCGCAGGACTCACAGTTCGCGCTGTCGCCGCTGGCAAAGCCGCCATCAGCCTGCTGCAAACGGGAGAGCACATCCAGCGCCTTATCCACAGCGGTCTTGACGGTCTCATTGGTCTTGTAGTAGGGGGCCAGAGCCTGGATGGCCATAGCGGTCATGTCCACATCCGCCTCATCGCCGCTGAAGGCCCAGCCGCCGTCGGAGAGCTGGGCGTCCAGGATGGCCTGGATCAGCTTCTCACGAGTCACATCGCCCATGGCGGGGTAGTTGTGGCTATCCAGGGCGATGAGGGTGAAAATGGGGCCGTTAATGCCCTGGGTCTGCACATAATCCATGTTATCCAGACCCTTCAGCAGGTTGTGTCCGCCCACATTGGTCACATCCTTGCCGATGGCCGTCAGGGCCAGGATGATGCGGGCGTTGTCCGTGACCTTGCTGCGGGCCAGTCGCTCATTAGCGTCGGCATGCTCCTGCACATACTTTACGACTGCGTCATAGTACCCAGCGGGCACAGTGCGTCCAGAGCGGGCCAGGCCGAGGGCCACCCACTCGCCGCCTACACCGGGGATCCCCAGCTTGCTCATGTAGTCGCCGGTGGTCTTATAGATGTCCTCCAGCTTCTTGCCCATCTCGGCCACCAGCTTGGCATAGGCGGCCTCGGCGGCGGTCAAGACATCATAGTTGGTGACCTGGTCCTTTTCGGCGCCGGACAGGTCGTTGTAGGCCAAGCGAGCCTTACTGATGGCAGTGCCCTTGCTCAGATCCACCTCACCGATGGCATCGATGAGAGCAATGACATCTTCGGGGGTGATCGTGGGTTCTTCGGGTACAGACGCGGTGGAGTAGTACAGCTCGACCTTGTCGCCCTTCTGCAGGGAATAGTTCGCCATAACAGCGCCGGGGATGATGGTCTTGCCGCCGCGGATCACGCGGTACATCCAGCCGGACATGTCGCCGTGCTCCTTCTCGCCCAGCTTCACGCCGTTTTTATCGGTAATGGCGCTTACATAGCTGCCGGAGCCCTCATAGGTATAGCCGTTTGCCAGCAGGCAAGCCTTCACGGCATCCCAGGCTGTAACATTGGCGTTGACCTTGCCGGTATAGGTATAATCCTTTGCGGTGGAGAGGAAGTCATCTCCGTAGCCGATGATCTTTACATCGGCGGTAACAGCGGTACCTGCATTGGGGTCATCCACGCCGGTGGAGCCGGCCACCTTAACGGTGAGGAAAATGGGCTGCTTATAGAACTTGGCAAACTGTGCGTAAGCCTCGTTATCCTTGAACTTTTCCCAATACTTGGCATACTCGGTATAGCTGAGCACGCTGTCGATAGTGACCTCGGTGTTATACTGCGGCTTTGTCACCAGCAGATTCTCATGGGCCACGATGTCGGGCTGGCTGGAGCGGAAGGCGCGGTACATTTGGCTGTCGTACCAACCGTCGATCTGGTCGGCCTTCACGCCGACACCCTTGGCGTTCTCCTCGGTGCGGATGAACTTATAGCCGTCGCCATTGGGCACGATCTCAATGAAGGACCACAGATCGCCGGTAATGGCATTCTTATCAGAGTTGGCCTTCCGGATACCCTCCCAGTATACATCCTGGGTGCAGACCTTCTGCATAAAGGCCTCGGCGGCGGTGATCTCGTCCTGGGTCATGGGCTGCACGGTCAGCTTGATCTGCTTTTCGGCCAAGGTACCCGTGTAGCCGGTGCCGGCGCCGCCGGGGCGATTCATGATCTTCACCGTAACGGTGACGGTCTTGGCGGCCTCACCGGGCAGAGGACGGTACACCGTCACCCGGGCGGAGTTGGGCGTATCGGGGGCGGCGATCACATTGGAATCGCTGCTCTCGATAACAATGGGCGTTACATTGCCGTCAAAGCCAAGGCCATACTTATCATAGGTGAACTTGCCCACATCTCTGGTGGTGGGGAAATGCACATCGGAGGTAACGGCATCATAGGCAATGGCCTTGTCGGTGCCGGGGTCATAGAGCTTGCCCTCGACAAACACCTTGTCCAGTGCTTCCTGATAGTTGATGCCTTTCTCCCAGGTAGCGGTGAGGGTAAGCACCTCGCCGTTCTTGCTGGCGGCATCGTCCCAGGCCCGGCTGATGGCTGCGCCGTCTTTATAGGTATTGCCGTCTGAGCCTTTCCAGCCCGCAAAGTGATAGCCCTTTACAGTAAAGGCGCATTCGCTCAGCGCGGCATCGGTGCCGAAGCCCACCGTCTGGTCAGCCATGGTGCCGGTAGCGCCGGTATTGCCGGCCTCGTACCGGATCACATAGGCGGGCGCGATCCACTTAGCGATGAAAGTTACGGAATTGCCCAGCTTATTGGTGTAATCATAGGGCGTATCCAGGGGATAGACCTTGTCGCCGTAGCTGCCGTCTGCGTTCTTGATGTACCAGCCCTCAAAGACCTTGCCCTCGGGGCGATACTTGCCGGTCCACTTGCCGAGCATGGCATCCATTCTGTCTTTGAGCTGATTATCAATTCCGGTGCTGATCCAGTTTCCGCCGGACAGGCTGCCGGTATATTCGCCGCCGTCAATGGTCGCTTTTATGTACTTTCCCCAGCGGGCATAGAAGGTGATCTCCCCTTCGTTGGCATCCGCCTGGGTAAGACGGGCATCGTCCTTCACGGTATACTTGCCGCTTAAATCCTCCGTAATGGTATCCCCGCCCAGAGGCGCGGTATACCAGCCGCGGAAGGAATAGCCTTCGCGGGTAGGCTCTGTAGAGGGAATACTATACTTGAAGCCCACATCGGTCCTAACCGTAGGATTGACCGCGTCGGGGGCATCGGGGTTGTTCAGGTCATAGGTCACCTGCACATAGTTCTTGGCCCACTGGGCGTACAGGGTGGTGTCGCCGGTGGCGGTGATCTCCGCGCCGTCAGCATAGGCCGTGCCGGTGCCGTCGGACTTGGTATTCCAGCCCAGGAACTTCACTTCGCCGCCGTAGTCCTTGCCGGCCTGGTACTTGGTATAGGTATTGGTGAAGCCGTTGGCGGTCAGGGCCGTAGCTTCCCCAATGGGCACCGTCTGGGCGTCCATGGTGCCGGTAATCTTATAGCCGGAGGCGGTGGCGTTGCTGTCGAAGGTGATCTTTGCGTCCTTCGTGGCCAGGGCCGTGCAGCGGATGTTTTTAATGGTCATCTGGCAGGGTGTGTTAAAATCGTCATCGGAATAGAAGTCGATCTTAAGCACATCGCCCTTTTTCACATCCAGGGAATAGGGGGAGGTCAATTTATTGTCCTCGGTCGCCTTTATCTTTGAAACACCATTGAGTTGGATGTCTGCATAGCTGCCGGAATCTTTCATAGCAAACAGAAGCTTCATCCAGAAGTTGCAGCTCTTCTTAAAGGTGAAGGTCAGCACCGCATGGGTTTCGCCATATTTCTTGCTGCCGTTCATGTTGAAAACATTTACGGAGGTCCCGTTCGTCCCGGTATTCCATGTGGTAGTTCCGTTCGAGGGAGAAAGCGGCGTGGATTCCACCGTGAAATAGTCGCCCAGATCGTTGGGTCGGGGCGTTTCCGTGGTGAAATTCTGGGTGAAGATCGTTGCCTTTTCATTAAACGTGTAGCTCGCCGCGAACACAGTAGTGGGCAGCAACGAGAGCGCCAGCACCAGGGCCAGCACCAGCGAGAGAATTCTTTTTTTCATCTCATGCATCTTTCCTTTCTATTTGTTTTTATATAAAAGACCCGGAAGGATCTGAAAGCGCAGAGGTTTTCCTCATGCTTTATAGAAATATAAAGCATGAGGCTGTATACAGCCTCGAACGCCAAAAGCGCCCGGCTGCCATCCGGCAGCCGGGCGCAACACAACGCAATACAACGCAGCGCAATACGATACGTATTCCGCGCGTTTTCTTCGTCCCCGGTGATGGCAGCAGACCGGGAGCAGCGCCTTGCGTATCTGACTTAGCCCGTCAAAGCAGGCATCACAGTGACCGTCTCGCGGGGATTTTCACCCCATTCCGCCGCCGGGATGAACCCGGCTCACGCTGTCCCGTTGTTCAGTTTAAGTGCATTATAGCACAGGATATGACATATTGCAATGGAGAAAACCTCCGTCATTCGCCCCGACTTGACATCTCCCGGTGCATATCTTATATTGTTCTTAGGCGAAAGCCTAATCTCGCAGCCTTCCGGTGAGGTCCACACCCCGGTGTGGTCTCAGGCATTCATGGGCCCCGTAGGGCATTCTGACCCCCTGTACGAAGGCAGTCCCATGGAGGCCGACAGTTTTTGGCGCTGTACCGGCAGCGCGGGTGTGCGCCCTTCCGTTGAAAGCGGAAAGGACACAAATGAACGACTCCGTCGTTATCATCTACAACGGTGCGCAAGTATCGGTGCCAAAGGAGGTCGCAGACTTCCTGGAGCAGGATCGGAAGCGGGAACAGGCACAGGAAAAGCAGGACGCAAGGCACCTGAGTAAAAGTGCGTTTGAAACGGTGCTGTCCGGCTGGGATGGTGTCAAACGGCCCGTGGAGGATGCGGCGCTTAGGAACCTCCGGCTTGAAAATCTGCGCAGAGCCATTGCGGGGCTGGATGTGCAGGGTCAAAACCTGCTCTCTCTCCGTTACGGCGGGGAGCTGACCATGGAGGAGATCGGCCAGATCTACGGCATCTCCAAAATGGCGGCATCAAAGCGACTGAAAAAGCTGTACCAAAAGTTAGAGGATTCTGTCTTATGACAGGGTCCTCTGACTTTTTTGGTTTACAAATCCGCTCTAAGTGTCCTATAAGGTGAGGGACTATGGCTGGTGGCCGCAGCCGAAAGTGTCCCATCTTACAGACAAGGAGTGATCTCTATGGACCCATTCACCCAGAGCCGGGAACTTCTGTACTTCCTGGCCGCGCACACCGGGCAGGAAGCCGTTCGCTACATTCGGGAGGAAATGCGGCAGGCTGCCCCGGGCCGCATCCCCACTGCATGGGAGCTGCGCAGCTATTTTCAGTTCCCGGACCGTCCAACGGCCCTGACGGCATGGCAGCAAATCCTCGCCGTGGACAAGCTGCTGGAGTATGCGGAAATCAACCTCCGCACCCTGTGCGACCTGCTCCGCTATCGGCAGCTCAAGGGATTCGGCGTCGTCCATTCCGTGGATGAATTCACCGCGCTGTGCCATCCCCATGCAAAGGAGAGTGAAGAATGAAGCGATCTCATTACACAAACTATGACCAACTACCCCTGTTTCTCAATGCAGAACTGGTGTCCAAGACGCTGGGCATTGCGCCCTCCAGCGCCTATGAGCTGATGCACGAAAAGAACTTCCCCACTCTGCGCATCGGCAGCCGCATGGTGGTGCCGAAAGACAAATTTATCGAGTGGGTGGTGCAGCATACGAAAGGCGGTGGCAGCGAGTGAGCAAAGCCAGGCCGCCTATGGGCTGGGAGCGGGCGAAGAATTGTTTCCCCGTGCCCAACGAGCTGCTGCAACTCAATCTGCCTGCCGGTGCTGTCGCCGTGTACATTTACCTGCTGTGCCACGCCGACCGTCGAACGAATCGGTGCCATCCCAGCGAAGCAACTATGGCAAAAGTCCTGCATCTCTCCCGCAATACCGTAGCCAAGCATGTGCGCCTGCTGGAGGAATACGGGCTCATCATCACGGAGCGGACGCAGGTACAGATGAAAAATGGTATTAGGAAAAACGGAAACCTGCGGTATACCATCGTCCCTATGTACGATGTCTTGGAGCAGCGTTACCAGCGGCAAATGGCCGAGCTGGAGCGTCAGCAAGTGCAGCAGAAGCTGGCGGCACAGGTCGCAGAAGCCCCGTGTTCGCCCCTGTGAGCCGCTGTGCGGCCTCCTTCGGGGTGGGGCAGCGTCCCTGTCCAGGAAAGGGTTTTCGGGCGGTTTTCGAGGACATTTTCGGCTCTGCGGAGGACGAAAGTAGAAGCAGGATAAAAGGCTGGCGTCGTTACCGCCGTCCTGCCCGCTCACATCTGCCCGCAGTGCGGACAGTTTACGGAGGTTTTCAGCGGAGTCGGAAATGGCGCCTGTTATGCAAGATTTTACGAGGGATGGCGTCATAGTTCCCATGGTAACAGGCTTTGCGGGATTTTCGGCGTGCCTTATGACGATTTGGAGGAATTATGAGGGAAAACAAAGATAGATTGAATTTTCGCATGAAGCCGGAAACGGCGGAAAAATTAGAACACTGGTACAAGGCAAACCACTGTCGCAGCAAGAACGAGTTCGTGGAGAAAGCCGTGAACTTCTACGCGGATTCTCTGGCGGCGGAGAACAGCGCCACGCTGCCGCTGGCCATACAGGCCGCCATCGACGGTCGGCTGAAGCTGCTGGAGGATCGTATGGCAGCCATTCTCTACAAGCAGGCGGTGGAGATGGACATGGCCATTTCTATCCTGCTGCAAAGCGTCAATGTGGACGAATCTGTGCTGCGGCAGGAGCGGGCCCAGAGCATTGCGGCGGTCAAGCGCACCCACGGTCGTCTGCGGATGGAGCAAAAGCTTCATGAGCTGGAGAACGAGGAATGGCAAGGCTGATCGTCAAAAGCCCCTACATCAAGTGCGGCGGTGAGCAAAACGCCAGCGGATATCTGCAATACATCGCCACCCGTGAGCGGGTAGAGATCGTGCCGGATGACCGTCCACCTACACGCAAGCAGGAGCAACTCATCCAAAAGCTGGTGAAAGATTTCCCCGACACGAAAGAGTTGTTAGAGTACGATGACTACAAAAATGCTCCTACAAAGGCCAACGCCTCGTCTTTCATCACGCTGGCGCTGGAGCAAAACTGGAGCCATGTGCAGTCCACCGAGGGTTACGCCAAGTACATCGCCACCCGGCCCAGAGCCGAGCGGCTGGGCAGCCACGGCCTGTTCGGCGACACAGATCCTGTGTCACTGAACACAGCCATGGGCGAACTGAGCCATTACACCGGCAATGTGTGGACGCACATCATCTCCCTGAAGCGGGAGGATGCAGCACACCTGGGCTACGACAATGCGGCGGCATGGCGGACACTTCTGCGGGCGCACCGCAATGACATCGCTACTGCTATGAACATCCCTCCGGGGGACTTCCGCTGGTACGCCGCCTTCCACAACGAGGGTAATCACCCGCACATCCACATGATGGCGTGGTCAGCGAAGCCGGGACAGGCGTACTTGGACAGGAATGGTATCAAGGAAATCAAATCCGTACTGACCAACGAAATCTTCCAGCAGGAGTTGCTGCATCTCTACGAAACGAAAAGTACCGCCCGCGACGAGCTGGTACAGCAAACACAGCAAGCCATGCTGGAGCTGGCCCAGCGTATGCGGGACAGGCTCTGCATCTGTCCGGATGCAGAGAGAGGGCTTTGGGACTTGTCGCAGAAGATGAATGATGTGCAGGGAAAGAAAGTCTACGGCTACCTGCCCAAACCCATGAAACAACTTGTGGACGCAGTGGTCGATGCCATGACGGAGCTACCCGTGGTCAACGAGTGCTACCAAAAATGGTGGGAGCTGCAATGCCGGCTCAACAACTACTATTCCGAGCAGCAGCGGCAGCGTCCACCGCTGTCACAGCAAAAGGAATTTCGGCAAATCAAGAACGCGGTCATCCGTGAGGCAGAGCATATTCGCCAGGGCCGTATGTCCTTCGAGGACACGGCAATGCAGCAGGAGGATGAGCAACTGGATGACCGCACGATGTCCTATGACTGTTGGGAGCTGCGGAAAATCATTGCTGACGAAAACATGCCCCTGGAGGAACGGGACCGTGCTGCTGCGGAGCTGGAGCAGATCGCCCGCCAAGGCGACCCTCACGCGCAATACCTTATGGGACTGCTGTTCCGTGATGATGGATTGCTGGTACCGGATGCAGAGCAAGCAAAACGCTGGCTGGAGTTGTCGGCGCAGGAGTTACCAGACGCCCAATATGCCTTGGGGAAGCTGTACCTCTCGGATGATCCTGATATCCACGATCCAGCGAAAGGTCTCTACTGGCTGCAGCAGGCGGCAAACGGTGGTCACGAGTACGCCGCCTACCGTTTAGTCAAGGAGTATTTAGCCGGAGAAAACATTTCCAGGGATACCGTAAAAGCGGCGGCGTACTTGGAGCAGGCAGCGGAGCAGGCCAATCCCTATGCGCAGTATCTGCTGGGGAAGCTCTGCCTCATGGGTGAGGGCGTTCCCAGGAATGAAAATGAAGCACAACATTGGTTTTCCGTAGCGGCGCAGAACGGCCACGCCTACGCTGGATATTTCCTCGACCGCATGGAGCAGGAGAAGGACCTGCCGCCACCCAACATCCTACTCTCTGCCACACGCCTACTTCACCACATGGGCAACATTTTCCGAGATAATGCACCGCACCCCGCCGTGCCCGCAGGTATCCACATCGACCGCAAGCGCCTACAGCGCTTGCGCGAAAAGAAGATGGCCCTGGGCCACAAATGGAACGACCATGAGGAACAGCAGAGTCACAACATGAGATGGTTATAACCGTCCATATTCTGCGCTGCTGTAGACAATAAAAAGGTCTTTCAAAGAACGGCAACATCTTCGGCTTGTTATAGGAGCATAATTAAGTGGAAGCAATATTGCTATACAGACATCATCTGTGGTAAAATATCACTAAACAAGGACGGAGGAGGCTGCAGCGATGGATCCAGATATGATGAAAAATGCTGCGCTATCCAAGGATAGCATCGAGGATGTCAACGCAATGAAAGAGCGTTCTTGGGAATGCGGTCTCCCGCCATATCTCCAGCACGATTTGGATGCCTATAAAGATGGGCTAAAAAACGGATCCACGATTTTAGACTGCCTGTGGGGCGAGCTATACGGAAGTATCAACGCCGCAGAGATCGATGACGGCGCAATTACACCGGCACAGGCAGATTATCTGCGGCAAAAGTATTTGTGGAGGTGATAAAAATTGCCAGACTTTACAAACTGCAGGCGATTATATGACCGGGTATATAATGGAGCCAACGGCAAGAAAATTGCGATAGAATATGAGGGCGAACCGTATATGCTGAAGTTCCCTCCCTCTGGAGAGAACAAGCAGACGGAACTCTCTTATACCAACAGCTGCATCAGTGAGCATATTGCCAGCACCACATTCAACATGGTAGGTATTCCTGCGCAGAAGACGATCCTCGGGACCTTCGAGGTCGGAGGAAAAAGTAAAATCGTCTGCGCCTGCAAAGATTTCACCGCGGACGGAAGTCGATTGTTCGATTTCTGCTCCATCAAGAATACAGTCATAGACTCCGAACACGGCGGTGCCGGTACGGAATTGAGTGATATTCTGGATACCATTGAAAAGCAGTGTTACATTGACCCGGCTATACTACTGAAGCATTTTTGGGATGTGTTCGTAATTGATGCCTTTCTGGGTAACTTTGACCGCCACAACGGAAACTGGGGCTTCCTGTACCATGATGAAACAAAATCTGCTACACTGGCACCTGTTTTTGACTGCGGAAGCTGTCTTCTGCCGCAAGCCGATGAACGCATCATGAACACCGTGCTCAACAATGGCGACGAATTGAACGCGAGAATATTCCGTTTCCCAACATCGGCAATTAAGCTCAATGGCAGAAAAATCAACTACTATGATTTTCTGCAGGCAGCAGAAAATCAAGACTGTAATGATGCTGTCATGCGGATGGCTCCAAGGATCAATATGGACGAGATATGTGCTTTCATCGAGAAAGTGCCTTTCTTAGATGCAACACAAAGAAGGTTTTATCAAGTGTATCTTGCTGCTCGGAACCAACGAATTATTGAACCCGCGTACACGCATCTCTTGGAGCTGCAAAGTCTATCCCCGACACTTAAAATGTAACGTATACAAACACACGGATGCCAGTTCAAAACTGCCGCAACCAATGCTGTGAGGCCCTGCTCAATTGAGCAGGGCCTCCTTTTTCAAAAAAGTAGTAGCTATTTGGGTAGCTTTGTGGTATGTATGTTGGCTAACAAAAGCAAAGGAGTTGATTCCATGTCCAAGAAACGCACCAACGGCGAGGGCAACATCCGCAAGCGCAAAGATGGCCGGTGGGAGGGCCGCTACACCGCTGGCTATAACCCGGAGACCGGCAAGCGCATCATCAAAAATGTCCTGGGCAAGACCCAAGCGGAGTGTAAGGCGAAGCTGGCCGCCGCCATGGAGGCCACCAAAGGCGTCGATGTCAGCCGCGCCGACGAATACACCGTGGCCACATGGCTGCGGAGCTGGTACGACATCTACGCCAAGCCAAATGTCCGTGTCGCCACGGCGGACCGCTACCACCTAATGATCGAGCAGTACGCCATCCCTCGCATCGGCAGCATCAAGCTCACGAAGCTGACCGCCCACGACCTGCAAAAACTCTACAAAGAGCTGATGGAAAGTGGCCGCACCAACCGCAAGAGCGGACACGGCAATCCGGGTCTCAGCAGCACCACTGTACGCAGCCTGCACTTGATGCTCCACAACGCACTGAACCGTGCCGTGAAGGAGCGCTTGATCCTCCGCAACCCCACTGAGGACTGCATCGCGCCGAAAGTACAGAAATTCGAGATGCAGATCCTCCAGCCGGAACACATCAAGACCTACCTCGACGCCGCAGAAAAACGGGGGCTGCTGCCCATGTTCTATCTGGAACTGGTCAGTGGACTGCGCAAGGGCGAGCTGACCGCTCTCCTGTGGAGTGACCTCGACATCACCAACAAAACCATCTCCGTCAGCAAGCAGTATGTCAAAAATCCCAACGGCGAACTGACCTTGTCCCGTCCTAAGACAGAAACATCGGTCAGAAAAGTCAGCATTCCACATGAGGCTGTTGACCTGCTGATTGCCGAACATAAAAAGCACCCCGACAACCCATATATGTTCCCATCACCCATCACAAGAGAGATGTATCACCCCGATTCCATCGTAAACCTGCACAAGAAAATTCTGAAAGATGCCGGGCTGCCGCACATACGCTTCCACGATCTCAGGCACACCTTTGCCACACTGGCCCTGCAAAACGGTGTGGATGTGAAAACCGTCAGCAGTATGCTGGGGCACTACGACGCGGGCTTCACCCTACGAACCTACACCCACGCCACCCGCCAGAAGCAGGACGAAGCAGCACAGACCATGGGCAGCTTTATGGCACAGGTGATGTGAGCTGATCAAACTGCACCACAATAACAAACTAGAGCTCCTGCCCATGGGGCAGGAGCTCTAGTTTACTCATTTCACCGCATCCAGAGTGTCATGGCTACCAACAGGACGCCTAGAAAACCGAAGCTGATGGCGGAGAACAGCACCATGAACCGCCCCGTCTGCCCCTTGACATGCTTTGTGTATTCCCGGAAAGTGATCAGGCTGGCCAGTGACGCCACCAGCGTCCCCGCGCCACCGATATTCACGCCCACCAGCAGTCCTCGATAGTCGTCGGTGAACCGGCTCAGCAGGATGGCTGCCGGTACATTGCTGATGACCTGACTGGTCAGTGCCGCCACCGGCATGGCCCCGTGGGTGAGCAGCTTCCGGAACAGCTCACGCACCGGCTCAATCCGCGCCATGTTGCCCGAAAAGGTGAAAAACGCCGCAAATGTCACCAGCAGTCCCCAGTCCACGCCCAGCAGCGCACGGCGATCCAGCACCAGCAGAGCCATCACGATAACGAGCAGTCCCAGCCAGTAGGGGATTCCCCGCAGCACCATAGCCACCGCCACGCAGAACAGTACGCCGTATACCGCAGTACGACGCTTGTCCGGCAGTGTCTCCTGCCGGGGGACAGTCAGCCCTTCACAGGGCAGAAACAGACAGCACAGCAGGATCAGCGCCGTGGACAGCAGGAACGGCGGCAGCATAATGGACAGGAATTCCCCGTTAGGGATGTTGTAGTGGTTGAACAGATACAGGTTCTGGGGATTGCCGAAGGGCGTCAGCATACCGCCCAGGTTGGCGGCGCAGTTCTGCAGAATGAATGTCAGCGCCATCCATTTCGTCTGGCCGGTGCGCTCCAGCACAAACCAGCTGAGGGGCAGGAACGCCAGCAGTGCCGTGTCGTTGGTCAGCAGCATGGAGCCCACCAGCGTGATACCTACCAGCGCCGTCACCGCGCCGCGGGTGGTGTGGAACACCTGCACCAGCCTCTGCGCCAGCAGAGGAAACAGTCCCACGCGGCGCAGCGCACCCACCACCGCCAGCACGCACAGCAGGCAGGATAGCGTTTTTACATCGTAGTAGCCAAGATAGGCCGCGTCAGGCGGCACGAACACCGCCGTCACCGCCGCGGCCAGCACCGCAATCACCGGCATGGCGTTGGCCTTACACCATCGTAACAGCTTCATAAATACCTCGCACAGCCTCGTAAGAGGCAGAAAGAATCAACGGCAGGGACTGTAGCATATCCTGCCGCAAAATACAAGAACGCGGCGAAACAAAGAAAAGGCCTTTCAGAATAACGGCTTTTCCGTCCGCTCCTCTTTCAACCTTTCCGCACATTTCCGCGTGTGGGTCACGGTGTGGGTCAGACGGTTGACCCACATTTTGACCCACACTTAAAAGTGCGTTTTTCCAACAAAAAAGCACCGAAAACCGAAGTTTTCGATGCTTTTTGGAGCTGCTGGGCGGATTCGAACCGCCGACCTCATCCTTACCAAGGATGCGCTCTACCGACTGAGCTACAGCAGCATATGGCGACCAAGATGGGGCTCGAACCCACGACCTCCAGCGTGACAGGCTGGCGTTCTAACCAACTGAACTACTTGGCCATGAAATTTGGTGGGAACAACTGGACTCGAACCAGTGACCCCCTGCTTGTAAGGCAGGTGCTCTAACCAGCTGAGCTATGCTCCCGTCCTTGCCGCCGGGGCACATCAGCACCGCAGCGACAAGAGAGATTATACTAAATATTAGCCAGACTGTCAACACCAAATTTCAAATTTTTAACTAATTTTTTCGGGCATCGGCAATGAGCTGCTCCAGCTGCTGCCGGTCGAACTCATACACCGCATCGCAGAACTGGCACGTCATATGGCAGGAGCCCTGGTCCCGCAGGATGCCCTCCAGCTCATCGGCCCCCAGGGACAGCAGCGCCCGCTCTACCCGCTGGCGGCTGCAATAGCACTTGTACGACACCGGGCACGTCTCCAGAACTTTCAGCTCAAAGTCGGACATCACCGCACGCAGCAGATGCTCCGGGTCCGGGTCCCGGTCCAGGATGGCGGAAACGGGACCGGCGGCCATAATGCCGCCCTCTACCTTGGCAATGGTGTCCTCTCCTGCGCCGGGCATCAGCTGGATGAGATAGCCCCCGGCGGCCTTGACGCTGTGGTCCCGGTCCACCAGTACACCCAGAGAACAGGCGGTGGGGATCTGTTCGGACTCCACAAAGTACCCGGCAATATCCTCGGCGATCTCGCCGCCCAGCAGGTCCACAGTGCCCACATAGGGCTCCTTCATGTGCAGATCCTTGATGACGGTGATGGTGCCCTCAGCGCCCACAGCACCGCCCACATCCAGCTTGCCGTCGTCCCGCAGGGGCAGATCCGCCTGAGGATTTGCCACATAGCCCCGGACGTTGCCCTGGGCGTCGGACACCGCCAGCACGGTACCCAGAGGCCCGCCGCCCTTGATCTGAAGGGTCAGGCTGGCGCCCTGGCCCTTCAGGGCGTTGCCCATCATGGAGACCGCAGCCAGCGTCCGGCCCAGCGCCGCCGTGGCCACAGGCAGAGCCTTATGGATCTGACGGGCCCGCTCGGTAATGCCGCGGCTGCAGATGGCCGCAGCCTGCACCAGGCCGTCGGTGGAAATTGCTCGGACAATATAATCACTCATACTCATATAACCTCTTTTATTTGCGAATGCACGTAAAATAAACCCGGTCCTCCCCGGGCACAGGGCGGCGCAGCTTGCCGTCGCCCCAGGTGCGGATTTCGGTGAAGCCCGCCTCCTCCAGCCACTGGGGCAGCTGCTCCACGGAATAGCCCCGCTGGCGGTGCAGCTCAAAGCTGCGGTCCCAGGACCCGTCCTCCGCCAGGGTGAACAGGTCCATATAATAGGTGCACAGCCCCCGCCGATACTCGGTGCGCCAGACGCAGTAGGTATCCTCCGTCTCGTCCAGAAACTCAAACACGCGCTCGGCGGCCGCGGCTGTCTGCTGCAGCACATTGGAGATATTGGCGATTTGCTGGATGGGCTGCGTGAAGCTGCGCACATACTGG
>ERZ791614.532-NODE-532-length-24753-cov-3.521095_pt1 | contig 24753 bp, 19 predicted proteins | sample MGYA00510274_ERZ791614 | MGnify/ENA primary metagenome ERZ791614 (study PRJEB30046, sample SAMN00715221) | human gut metagenome | study: EMG produced TPA metagenomics assembly of the A metagenome-wide association study of gut microbiota in type 2...
GAAAAAAAAATATCGTACAGGTGGTTAGTGATAGTATGATAGATGGAATCGGCATCTATCATACCTACTATCATTGCTTTTGTCCATTGATATTCAATTGATAAAAGGAAATTAGTGATAGTATGACAGTAGTTTTTCAAAATAATCCTATAAAAGAATAAAGCAGGCCGATGAAGGCTATGCAAAATTTATTTCGGGGAAATTTAAACAGGCTCTTAGTTTAATTCATACCTTTACACTAAGAACAAATAATAATTACAAACATGAATAAAACACTTATGGCTGCTGGACTTGCAGTTGTTTTAGGGGCATGCAACTCATCAAAGAAGAGTGATGGAGTTGGTACTTCCGCCGTGAATCCATTCTTTACCGAGTACACGACACCGTTCGGCGTTCCTCCTTTTGAACAAATCAAAGTTGAACATTACAAACCAGCTTTCCTAAAAGGAATGGAGGAACAAACAGCAGAAGTAGAGGCGATCGTAAACAATCCGGACAAAGCTACTTTTGAGAATACGATTGTTGCACTGGACCGTAGTGGAGAATTGCTTATGAAGGTCGCTTATGCCTTCAGCGGTCAGGCGAGTGTCAACACAAACGACGAGATTCAGGCTCTTGAACAGGAACTTTCACCATTGCTCTCCAAACATAGTGACGATATCAGCCTGAATCCGAAACTTTTTGCCCGTGTGAAGTCTGTATATGAGAATCAGGCGAAGTTGAACTTGGATAAGGAGCAGAAGAAACTGCTTGAAGAAACTTATAAAGGGTTTGTCCGGGGCGGTGCTAACTTAGATGCCGACGAACAGGCGGAGCTTCGTAAACTGAACGAACAGATTTCCATGTTAGAACTGACTTTCGGACAAAATTCGTTAAAGGAGACGAATGCTTTCCAGCTCGTGGTCGATAAGAAAGAAGACTTGTCCGGTCTGCCTGAAACATTGATTGCCGCCGCCGCTACTACAGCTAAAGAGGCCGGATTGGATGGAAAGTGGGTTTTCACATTGCATAATCCGAGTGTGATGCCTTTCCTGCAATATGCCGACAATCGTGCTTTGCGTGAGAAAATCTATAAAGCCTATGTTTGTCGTGGCAATAACAATAATGCAAACGACAACAAGGATGTAATCAAGAAGTTGGTTGTCGCCCGTTTGGAAAAAGCCAAATTATTAGGCTATGAAGACTTTGCCGCATACGTGTTGGAAGAAAACATGGCGAAGAATGAAAAGAATGTATACGATTTGTTGAACAAGATCTGGATTCCCGCTCTTGTAAAAGCGAAGGAAGAGCTGGCGGATATCAATGCCGAGATTAAGAAAGAAGGTGGAAACTTCGAAGCGGAAGCCTGGGATTGGCGTTATTATTTCGAAAAAGCCAAGAAAGCGAAGTTTGACTTGGACGAAAACGAAGTTCGTCCATACTTGGAGCTTAACAATGTCCGGGAAGGTGCTTTCTATGTGGCGAACAAACTGTATGGCATCACTTTTACTTCGTTGCAGGACATGCCGCTTCCCGATCCGGATGCCCAGGTTTTCGAATGTAAGGACAAGGATGGTACATCTTTAGGTGTACTTTATATGGACTTCTTTACCCGTCCGGGAAAGAGTGGTGGTGCATGGTGCGGTAGTTATCGCGACCAAACGTATAAGGATGGTAAGCGCATAACTCCGGTAGTGACGACTGTGTTTAATTTCTGTAAACCGGCAGATGGGCAGCCTGCCTTGTTGAGTGTTGACGAGGCTGAAACTGTTTTCCACGAGTTCGGACATGCTTTGAACGGACTTTTTGCTGATGTCCATTATAATGGAGTGGCTGGTGTTCCCCGTGATTTCGTTGAACTTCCTTCGCAGGTAATGGAGCATTGGGTGTTCGAACCGGAAGTCTTGAAAGTTTATGCCAAGCATCATGAAACAGGCGAAGTGATACCGCAGGCTATTGTCGATAAAATAGTGAAGAGTGGTAGATATGGACAAGGTTTTGCGACAACTGAATATGTGGCTTCTTCTTTGTTGGATATGGACTATCATGTTCTGAAAGAGGTTCCGGTGGATTTGAATATAGAAAAGTTTGAATTAGATGCTATGTATGGTCGAGGTTTGTTGAAGCAGATTGCTCCTCGTTATTGGGGCACATATTTCGGTCATACGATGGAAGGTGGTTATACAGCTGGCTACTACAGCTACATTTGGGCGGAAGTGCTGGATTGTGATGCTTTCGAGGCGTTTAAAGAAACGGGGGACATCTTCAGTCCCGAAGTGGCCGCCAAATTTCGTACATACGTTTTGTCTCCGGGCGGTATTGATGAAGGTATGGATATGTACAAAAATTTTCGAGGTAAGGAACCGGACACGGAGCCTTTATTGAAGAACAGAGGTCTTAAATAATCTTATAATCAGATATTAGAAGATGAAACAGACAGGATATAAGATGAAAGAATATGGTATACCAACAAAGCGGTATTGCCAGACATTGGATCTGAAAGATGATCCCGAACTGATCTCGTTCGATTTTGATTGGGACGAGGCTTTTGCACGGTTGGCTACTTTGCCTCGCCAGGAGGAGTGGGAAACGTATATGTCCATCTTTCAGGTTGCCCGCCCGGGTGCAACATCTGCCGAGAAATGGCGGATGATGGAGCGGATATTTCATTTATATTAAACCCGAAATGGCTGATCTAGCTTAAGAAAATATAGGCGAAATAAAAGAAAAGGGGGCACTTCAATTTTGATGTCCCCTTTTACTTTTTTATTTGGATTTGAATTTATTTTATTGTTACAGTCAGTGGTTCTTTCAGATTTTGTGCGAATTTCTGTACATAATCGAACCATTTGCTGGAGTTTTCAAATCCCCATTTGCTCCAACCGGCACCACTATAATATGTATAGCTACAACCAGGGGTGTAGGTGCTGTAAGCCAAAACATGGCCGTCTGCGCCTCGTTCAGCCTTTTCTTTATCAGAGAATGTGATAGCTTTAGCTTCGTTAACCTTCTCCGGGAATACGGCTGCTACATAAATTTGTCCGTTTACGGGATCAGCAGGATCGGCATAGGCAATGTAACCTTTTGCTGCGTCGGCCTGATAGTCTTTGCTCGGTTCGTGCAAAACGATACCGGTTACAACCGGGGTCGCTTCGGTCAGATTATCGTAAGTGATTGTGAACTTATTCATTTGGGAACCTGCATCGAGAGAAATTATGCGGTTTTCGATCACATTATTGTTTCCTTTCACAGTCAGAGGATTGTAAACAAGCTTTACAGTGAAACGTAACGGACCGTTGTCTAAAATTTGGTAGTCTTTGTAGCAATACGGATAGACGATAGAGTCGTTTGCTAATAGAGCGGAAGTTCCGGCTCCCAATGTTGGGCCTACCTTATAGTAATCCAATCCGTTACCATGATCGATATGGTAGGAAACAGATTCGGACAATTGCTGTGCTGCTTTCGGGTCGGTCTTGCGCAGTTCTGCAATCTTAGCTCTTGTTTCCGGATCTAGTTCGGTTTTGTAACGCATGTCGACAATCGGTTCGGATACACATTTTACCCAAATATCGCAACCATAAGCTTTCTCGCCGGTAGCTTGCAAGGCCGGACCGTAGGTACGGAAGGCGATACGGTCGTTTTCCCAGGCAATATCGTCCACTCGTTCGGGATATTGTTTACCGCAGGCAATTGTTTTGAACGCTTCAGGTGTTCCTGGGGTGATCTTGTAGGTCACGTTTTCACCCCCCTTGACGGAAACAGGAAAAATAATCTTGTTGTCATACGTTACCTGATAGGGAACTTGCGAGCCTGTATTGTCAGAAATGATGAATGTCTCACCCTTCAGTTTGGCGATGGCGTCCGAAGTGATTTCGGTGATTTCGTTTGTGCGGTCTGTGGTAGACGGATTACTGATGGTTATCTCGACCACCTTCTCTTGCGTGCACGCAAACGCGGAGGCTGCTAACAATAAGCTGAAAATCTTTTTCATAAATTTGTTATGTGTTTAATTTTTATGTATTTGTTGATACTGGTTTCTCAAAATCCGGTTGTAAAAGTAGGAATATTCATTAAGTTTTCAAAAGTAACCATCAGTTTGTTGAGCCGATTTCGGAAATTATCCGCTTGAGTGAAGAAATTTGTTCCAGAAACAAGAATCTTTTCCTCACTCTTTTATTCCTTTTGCGGATAACGGACAATCTCGAAAGGTACTCGGACAGAAACGCCACGCTTCATCAGTTCCGACAAGTTCGGGTACATGCGTTTCTTGAATGATTCCCAATCGCGATGCTCCATCTGTGTCCATCCGGCTTCGGCAAGTGCCAGGCCACGGGGGTACGTCATATAGGTGACGCGGTTGATGTCCGGCATCGCTTCTGCCCACAATGTTCCGTTGACACCTGCGATATGAGCTTGTTGGCTGGCTGGCAGACCGTAGCCCGGATCGAACTGGTATGTGGTTTCTAACGTAGTGACCGGCATTCCCCAGTTGTTGAACTCCGGAAAATCGTTCTTATATTGCGGATAATCGAGGTATGTGTATTCTCCTGGTGCCATGATCAGTGTATTTCCATGACGTGCAGTCAGTTCTGTACATAATGGAGTCAGACCGTAACGCCAGGTTATCAAGACTGCGTCTTTTGGATAGTCGAACAGGTATTCGTGTGCCGGCATACGGATATTGTCTAGCTCACACCATAGCATCGGTTTTTTACCATTTTCACGTACGACAGGCAGAATTTTGCTGAAGAAGTAGTTCATCAACTCGGTTGGTTTCGTGTAACCCAACTGTTTCATAAGCGACAGGCAGTGTTTGCATTTACCCCAGTTCGCCTCGATGATCGCTTCATCTCCTCCCAAATGAATATAGGGGGCGGGGAAGATAGAAGCTACTTCTGTCAGAATATCTTGATATAAGGAATAGACTTTGTCGTTATTGGCACAAAGCATTAGATTAACAGTTTCACCGACAGTTTTGGGAATGCTGTTAGTGTGACTACAACCTAATTCGGGATAAGCGGCGAGTACGGCCACTGTATGTCCGGGAATATCCAGTTCCGGAATGATTTGAACATTCCGTTCGGCTGCATAACGCACCAAATCTTTTAATTCTTCCTGCGTATAAAATTCACCTTTTCCGGTTAGCCGGGGGTGTTTTTTTATTTCGATACGCCAGCCTTGGTCATCTGTCAGGTGTAGTTGCAATACATTATATTTATATCGTACCATCTGGTCGATATAGAACTTCACATCTTCGGTAGGCAGGAAATGACGTGCCGGATCTAACATCAATGAACGGTAGCTGAAACGGGGTTGATCGTCGATTTCGATTGGTGCAATCTTTCCCGATAAAGTCCGGCATACATCTCCTAACAGAATCTGATCTAAGGTCATAAGTCCGTACAGAATGGAACCCTGTGTTGCCCCTTTTATGGAAACTGTTTTCTCGGATACGGATAACAGGTAATGTCCATCTCCTTTGACTGAAGGATCCAGTATGAGGCGAATGACGGAACTGCCGGATCTGGAAGAGGATAGAGTTGGTGTTTTCCCTGTTCTTTGTCGCAAGATGTCTTTTAACTCTGCAATGCAAAAAGCATCCTCCGGCAGATTCGTTTGTATGGTCGTCTTTCCGCTTATGATGAAATCTTTCTTACTTTCGATTTGTTTGACTTGGTTCGGCATAGGAAGTAATGCCGACAAATTGTCTTGCGCCGACAAGCATCCGGCAAACAGCAACATGTATGTGATAAGTTTGTATTTTTTCATGAATTTAATTTTGACATTTCACCTGCAAAAATACATAAATAAAGCGGGGCGTGATCTTTGGTTTTTGTAAAAAAGTTGAATTAATTGGTCTATTTGATATATTCTTGGCTTTCGAGGGATAATATCTCGGAAATATTTCTATCTTAGAGGCATAATCATTAAATCGAAAGATCATGGGAGCAAAGAAGAATTTTGTGCTTGACACGAATGTCATATTGCACGACTACAAGTGTATTGAGAACTTTCAGGAGAATGATATTTATCTTCCGATCGTCGTGTTGGAAGAGTTGGATAAGTTTAAAAAGGGGAGCGACCAGATCAACTACAATGCCCGTGAGTTTGTACGCGAGTTAGATACGTTGACCAGCAATGACCTCTTTTTGAAAGGAGCTTCACTGGGACCTGGCAAAGGCACTTTGCATGTGGTGACTGGGGACAAGTATCAGGAGAAAATTTACCAGTCGTTTCCGGAAAAAACCGCAGATCATCGTATTCTGTCGTGTACGCTGTCGGTTGCTGAGTCTGAAAAAGACCGGAAGGTGAAAACCATTCTGGTGACAAAGGATGTGAACCTGCGTATGAAGGCGCGTTCGTTGGGTATCGAAGTGGAAGATTATATAACTGACAAGGTCATTAATGTCGATATTTTCAAACGTGCACAAGACATTTACGAGAATATAGATCCGGATTTGATTGATAAAATGTATGCATCTCCTGATGGTATCGATGCTGATCTGTTCGATATAAAGTCGAAGCTGGAGCCGAACGAATGTTTTATTTTAAAGAGTGTGCGTAATTCTGTCCTGGCCCGTTATAATCCGTTCACCAATAAATTCAAAAAAGTGGAAAAAGCCAGCAATTATGGCATTCAGCCCCGCAATGCGGAGCAGAGTTTTGCTTTTGAGGTGCTGAATGATCCGGATGTAAAACTTATCGGGTTGACAGGAAAGGCCGGAACCGGTAAAACCTTGCTGGCTTTGGCTTCTGCATTAAAACAGGCGAATGTTTATAAACAGATTCTGTTGGCACGTCCTATTGTTGCTTTGGCAAATAAGGATTTAGGATTTTTGCCTGGCGATGAGAAGCAGAAGGTGGCTCCTTATATGCAGCCCTTGTTTGATAATCTGAATGTTATTAAGGGACAGTTTGCACCCGGTGGATCAGATGCTCGTAAAATAGATGATTTGCAAAAGAACGGGCAACTTGTGATTGAAGCATTGGCTTTCATCCGCGGTCGAAGTCTTTCGGAAACGTTCTGTATTATCGATGAGGCGCAGAACCTGACTCCGCATGAGATTAAAACGATTATCACCCGTGCAGGAGAGGGAACGAAAATGGTATTTACCGGGGATATCCAGCAGATAGACTCTCCTTATCTGGATGCACAGAGTAATGGTCTCGCTTATATGGTTGATAAAATGAAAGGGCAAGAATTGTTTGCTCACATCAATCTGATCAAAGGAGAACGTAGTCAATTGTCCGAATTAGCTTCTGATTTACTCTGATAAATGATTGGCCCGTGTGTTTGGAAGAAGATCAAGTACACGGGCGTTTCTTGAACAAGTTTTTTATTTGAAAAGGTTATGAATTTTGTCATACCTCTTTGTAGGGATGTTTTAGGAATGGTTAAGGGTGAAATAAATACTATAATAGATTATGAAACAATTAATTGCATGTTGCGGGTTGGATTGTGAAGGTTGCGATGCTCGTATAGCCACGGTCAGAAATGACAATGAATTAAGAGAAAAGACTGCTCGGAAGTGGAGTGTGATGAACAACGCACCTGAGATTACGGCTGCAACCATAAATTGTATGGGATGTCGGGCAGATGGAGTTAAATTTGCCTATTGTAGCGATTATTGCGAAATCCGTAAATGCGTAAATAAAAAAGGATTTAATACTTGTGGCGACTGTAAAGAATTGAATAGTTGCCCGATAGTTAGTGCCGTTTTCCTGCATGCTACTAATGCAAAAGAAAATCTTCTCTTTCGTTAGATACGGATAATGAGGTCGTTAAAAAGGATGAAGTTTCACCACCAACCTGTCCCTGTTTATGGCGGATGAGGCAGCACCAGATGGGAAGGTGATTTGTTATACATTACGGACAAATAAAGGCGATATATTTATACCCAAGGAGGAAAAGTGTACCGGAAAAGGAATTGAGTATATGGAAATGATCGAGATGACTGGAAAATAGATCGCTTGTTTCCATTTCTTTGGATTTATATTTTACTGTTTTCGTGTTTTTTCGTATTATTGCATACGAATACTCATACAGCTAAAATATAACTATATGGATATCCTTCTTATTATTTTGGGGATACTTTGTTTGTTGACCGGGCTGGTAGGTTGTTTTTTGCCTGTATTGCCCGGTCCTCCTGTTTCTTATGTGGGTCTATTGTTTTTGCATTTTACGGATAGAATCCATTTTAGTACTACACATTTGATTTTATGGGCTATGCTGGTCATTATTGTTCAAGTGATGGATTATGTGACGCCTATGTTGGGCACAAAATACAGTGGAGGTGGTAAATGGGGAAATTGGGGATGTATGATCGGAACGATTGCCGGTCTTTTCGTTTTACCTCCTTGGGGCGTGTTGATCGGCCCGTTTGCAGGAGCCGTAATTGGCGAGTTGTTTGGAGGGAAGAAGTCTGCCGAGGCTTTTAAAGCCGGGTTAGGGGCTTTTGTCGGTTTTCTGTTCAGTGTGGTGGTGAAAGTGTCGGTTTGTGGCTATTTTATTTACAGCTTTGTTGCGGCGCTATTTTAATAAACCTTATTTCTGCTTTTTTTGTTACCTTTGTAAATTAATAGGGCTGTGGTAAAAATTGTCAAATATGAAAAAGATTATTAATCCCTGGGAAGGATTGGATGGATATATGTGTTTTGGCTGTGCCCCGAGCAATCCGATGGGACTTCATATGGAGTTTTATGAGGATGGCGACGATATTGTAGCTTATTGGGAGCCGGAAGCTCATTATCAGGGGTGGTTGAATACGCTGCATGGTGGAATCCTGACAACATTGATGGACGAATTGGCAGGTTGGGTAGTGCTTAGGAAGTTACAGACTTCAGGAATGACCTCACGCTTGGATGCCCGCTTTCTGAAAAGTCTTTCTACTTGTGAGCCCAGGCTGACAATCAGGGGGCGTATCAAAGACCGTAAACGAAATGCAATCTTTATTGAAACGGAGATCTATAATTCACAAGATGAGTTATGTACGCGTGCCGACTTGGTCTATTTTATAGTTACACAAGAACAGGCGACAGAAAAATTTCATTTTGCGGGATGCAAAGCAGAAGGTGAATAAACAATAAAACATAAATAACATAATGAAGTATATTGGAGCACATGTGTCGGCATCGGGTGGAGTTGAGAATGCTCCGGTGAATGCGAATGCGATCGGGGCGAAGGCATTTGCTTTGTTTACCCGTAATCAGCGTCAATGGAAATCTTCTCCGCTGACAAAAAAGAGTATTTCTCTTTTCAGAGAGCGTTGTGAGGAATTTGGTTATGCAGCAGAATATATTCTTCCGCATGACAGTTATCTGATCAATCTGGGACATCCGGAAGCAGAAGGTTTGCAGAAGTCACGGGATGCTTTCTTGGATGAAATGCAACGTTGTGAGCAACTGGGATTGAACCGTTTGAATTTCCATCCCGGAAGTCATTTGAACCAGATGGAGGTGGAGGACTGTCTGGCGCGCATAGCTAATTCGGTTAACTGGGCATTGGATCAGACTTCGGGTGTATGTGCCGTATTAGAAAATACAGCCGGACAGGGAACCAATCTGGGATATACCTTTGAGCAACTTGCTTACATTATCGATAAAGTGGAAGATAAATCCCGTGTTGGAGTTTGTATAGATACTGCTCATACATTGGCTGCAGGTTATGATATCAAGACTGTCGAAGGTTTTACGGAGACATTCCGACATTTTGACGAGGTAGTAGGTTTTTCTTATTTGCGTGGCATGCATATAAACGATTCCAAAAAAGATCTGGCTACCCGTGTGGATCGCCATGATAGTATTGGGAAAGGAGTGATGGGATTGACTACATTTAAGATGCTGATGGATGATCCCCGGTTTGATAACATTCCTTTAATTCTGGAAACACCGGATGAGTCTATTTGGTCGGAAGAAATAGAATATCTGTATTCTATATAATAAAAACGAAAGGAGGGGTCTTCTCAGACTATTCTTTTGTTTAACTAAAATTTATAATGCTTTTTGGTATGCAAGAGCTTGGAATGAAAAATTCTTTCTTTTGTGATTTGATAATAAATTTAAATATATTGTACTATGTTTATTTTAATGCCAATTATTTTTATCGGGGGTATCATTGCTATTGCGCTTGAAGATAAGATTAAGATCAACAAAGCGGCAACAGCTCTTTTTATGGCCATTTCTTTGTGGATGATATTGATGTTTGACGCCTATGACATTTTTGTCGAACGCTCCAGTCCTTTGTTTCAAGAGTTTCTGACCCAAAACCCGGAAATGGCAAATGCTCCTCTGAAAGATCAGTTTATTACATTTATTACAAACCGTTCGATTGTTTATCATTTAGGGAATGTATCCGAAACGCTTTTCTTTGTCATGTGCTCCATGCTGATTGTCGATATCGTGGATAAGCATGGTGGTTTCCGGGCTGTTACCGGATATATCCGCACTGCCAATAAAAGGAAATTATTGTGGTATATAAGTTTTGCCGCTTTTTTCTTTTCTGCCTTGTTGGATAATTTGGCTGCTGCTATCGTGATTATGGCTGTGTTACGGAAACTGGTTCCGGACCGGACAGATCGTTTGAAATATGCCTGTATGGTGATTATTGCTGCGAATGCAGGTGGTTCATGGTCTCCGATTGGTGACGTGACGACCATTTTGCTCTGGGTGGGCAAGAATGTCACAGCTATGCACCAGATTTCGCATGTATTCTTTCCGGCATTGATAAACTTGCTTGTGCCTCTGACGATTGCTAATTTTTGGTTGTTTAAGAAAGATGCGACTTTACGTGTGATGAGCGAGGAAGAAATGGCAGACGAATATGCACCGGAAATACCGAATCATTCGCGTCGGGTGATCTTTGTGATTGGTGTACTTTCGTTGGCTTTGGTTCCGGTCTTTCAGATGGTGACAGACCTTCCACCTTTCTTAGGTGTTTTGTTGGGCTTGGTGGTCCTGTGGTTCTATACGGATATCATGTATAGCAAACTGCATATGCACGAATCTAATAAGTTACGTATTTCTCAGTTACTTCCGAACATCGACCTAGCGACGATCTTTTTCTTTTTGGGTATCCTGATGGCGGTAGGGGCTTTGGAAACCTCCGGCCAGTTAGGGTTGATGTCCGCTTTTCTGGATAAGCATGTACATGAACCTTATCTGATCAGCTTCGTGATCGGTGTTTTGTCTTCCTGTGTGGACAACGTAGCTTTGGTTGCGGCAATGGGTATGTATCCGATTGTACCGGATGCGGCCAATCTGGCTCCTTATGCTCAGTTCTTTGTATCGGACGGAGGTTTCTGGACATTCCTTGCCTACTGTGCCGTGACTGGCGGTAGTATCTTGATTATCGGTTCTGCAACAGGTGTAACGGTAATGGGATTGGAAAAGATCGATTTTATGTATTATACCAAACGATTTTCAATTTTGGCGTTGATCGGCTATTGCTGCGGTGCCGGCGTATATATGTTATTATTTGCATAAACTTTATTTATATGGGAAAAACATGGATTTTGATGGTAACCTGTGCTGTTATGCTTTCCGGAATGGAAGCCTTTGCATGTACAGGTCTACTGGTGGGAAAGAAAGCCTCGGTTGACGGCTCTGTTATGATCAGTTATGCGGCAGATTCGCATACGTTATATGGTGAACTGTATCGCTGGCCGGCTGCGACTTGGCCGAAAGGGGCGATGCTGGATATCATCGAGTGGGACACCCATAAACCGTTAGGACAGATTCCGCAGGTTGAACAGACCTATTCTGTAGTTGGTAATATGAATGAACATCAAGTTGCGATTACGGAAAGCACTTTCGGGGGGCGTCCCGAACTAGTTGACACGACCGGTATCATGGATTACGGCAGTCTGATTTATGTCACTTTGCAACGTTCCAAGACGGCGCGGGAGGCTATTCGGATTATGACTGACCTGGTGAAGGATTATGGCTACTATAGCAGTGGGGAAACGTTCTCTATTGCTGATAAGAACGAAGCTTGGGTGATGGAAATGATCGGTAAAGGTCCGGGTAATAAAGGAGCAGTCTGGGTTGCTATTCGTATTCCGGACGATTGTATTTCGGCTCATGCCAATCAATCTCGTATTCAGCAGATCCCGTTTGATGATAAGGAGAACTGCATTTATTCACCGGATGTTGTCTCTTTTGCTCGTGAAAAGGGATATTTCAGTGGCAGGGATAAGGATTTTAGTTTCCAGAAAGCCTATTGCCCGTATGATTTCAGTGCTCTGCGTGGTTGTGAAGCCCGTGTGTGGTCTTTCTTTCGCAAATATGATAAATCGATGGATCAATATATGGATCTGATTAAGGGTGATGCAATGAAGAAGCCTATGCCTTTGTATGTCAAGCCTGATCGTTTGTTATCCGTTCAGGATGTGCAGAACGGTATGCGCGACCATTTCGAAGGAACTGATTTAGATATGACGAAGGATGCCGGTGCAGGTCCTTACAAAGTTCCGTATCGTTGGCGTCCGATGACTTTCGAAGTGGACGGTCAGGAATATACGAACGAGCGTGCGATTGCTACGCAGCAGACCGGTTTTGTGATTGTTCCTCAGATGCGTAATTGGCTACCGGATGCCGTCGGTGGTATTCTTTGGTTCGGTGTGGATGATGCAGACATGGCTGTCTTTACGCCGATCTATTGTTCGGTGACAGCTTCTCCCGAATGTTATCGTGTCGGAAACGGTGATATGATGAATTTTTCTTGGACATCCGCTTTCTGGATTCATAACTGGGTGGCTAATATGGCGTATGGCAAATATAGTTATATGATTCAGGATATCCGTCTTGTTCAGCAGGAGTTGGAGAACAGCTATCAACAGACAATTCCGGCTGTCGATAAGGCTGCATCGGAACTGTATGCCAAGAATCCGGCGGAAGCGGTCAAGTTCCTGACCTGGTTTAGTTCTACTACTGCCGACCAGGCAACAGCCCGTTGGAAGAAATTAGGAGAATACTTGTTAGTCAAATATATGGATGGTAACGTGAAGAAGGAAGAAAACGGACATTTTAAGCAGAATGGTTACGGATTATCCGAATATCCGGATTTCCCTGGCTATGATGAAGACTATTATCGTAGCATTGTAAAAAGTGCAGGTGATAAATTAAAAGTAAAGTAATATGCTTTTGTTAAGGAAAAATACTATATTTGGCGATAGATATTGTTGTACTAAATAAGAAAAGTATGAAAAAATTAATTGTTATGTTGATGTTGACGCTGTTTAGTATAGGTGCATATGCACAGACGCAGCAAGGTCAATCCTCGTTTGGCTTCAACTTGGGTTATAATTTTAATGATATCGGCAATGCTACTATCGGCATCGATTATCGTTATTGTGTAACGGATGCGTTTCGTTTGACCCCGTCTATTACTCATTTAGTAAAGAATGATGGGTTAAGTGCATGGGCAATTGATATGAATGCTCATTATGTATTTAAATTGAGTGAGATGTTCGGTTTTTATCCGTTGGCAGGCTTAAGCCTTTCGTTTTGGAAAGCAGGTCCTTGGGATGCAACTCGTTTTGGAGCCAATATCGGCTTAGGAGGTGAAGTGTATGCGACAGATCGGGTTTCTGTCGGCTTGGAAGCCAAGTATAATATTATAAAGGATTTGGATGCCGCAGCGTTGGCTGTCCGTGTCGGATATAATTTTTAAGTAATCGGATTTTTGTACAATAAGAAGGGGAGTGACGGCACATCCCCTTTTTATTTTTATGTCCGTTCTACCACTGTTTGTATTCTTCGAACGTAATGTTTTGGAAGTCGGGTATGACCTGATAAACTTTGTCTTTTAAAGACTTTTCGGAATTGGTCGTGCTAAGTCCGATAACCCGCATACCCGCATTGGTCCCGGCCTGTATTCCGGCAAAAGAGTCTTCAAATACCAGACTGTCGGAAGGTGATACATGCAGATCGGAGGCGGCAAGCAAATAACACATTGGATCGGGTTTCCCTTTTGTGATCCGGTCGGCACTCACGACCGTATCGAACAGATTGTCGAGTTTCAAAAGGCGGAAGGCCCGTTTTAGCTTGGCATCGTCGGAACTGGTGACCAAACCGACTTTTACATTTTTACTTTTCAGAAGATGGATAAACTCCATCGCACCCGGAACCGGTGGAAAAGGCATCTGCTGTTCGAATTCCATTGATTCGCGGATTACCATTTCCTTAAATTCTTCAGATCGGTCGGAAAAATACTTCTCCAATATATAAGGCAATGTCGTCCCTTTGATGTGGGATGCGAAATTGGGGATTCCCGTCTGATAGCGTTTTCCTGCTTCATTCCAGTAAATATCGTAAATAGGTTCTGTGTCTACAACCACACCGTCGAAATCAAAAAAGGCAGTCTTCATAAACTGTTGTTCCATAAAAATCAATTCGTTTATAATAAGGTCATTTATCTGCAAATATACTTCTTATTGGGATACAGGAAAACAAATTTGTAAATCTTATTTACTTTATTCTTTTATTGCGTAATAAAAATGGCCTTACTGCCATATTATTCTTAAATCAATGGCAGCGGCTATGTAATTGGCTGCAGTGATTATATAATCGCCGACTCTGATTTTAAAATAATAGCAGGGAGAGTGGGAAATAGACGGCTTGTAAAGAGCTATTTTAGTGTAGTTATTCTAACTTTTTTGAGATTTAATACTATGATAGTGCAAAAACTTATATCTTTGTGCACGTACACATGTTTATTAACTAAAGGAAATTAATTGTCTAACTAATTATAGTATCAGAAAGCAAATGAAAGCGTATTTGAAATTAGCAGCTTTGTCTCTGACTTTGCTGTGTGGTGCCTGCCAACCTAACGACGGATGGCAGCAATTGTTTAATGGTAAGGATTTTACTGGCTTCAAGCAGTTGAATGGTAAGGCTCCCTATCGTGTAGAGAATGGATGTATGGTCGGCCAGACTGTGGATAAAGAACCGAACAGTTTTATGGCAACAGAACAAACGTATGGTGATTTTATTCTGGAGTTTGAAGTGAAATGTCATCCAGACTTGAATTCCGGGGTGCAGTTTCGAAGCGAAAGTAAGCCGGATTACAATAATGGACGTGTGCATGGCTATCAGTGCGAAATTGACCCGTCCGACCGTGCTTGGAGTGGTGGGCTTTATGATGAGGCGCGACGCGGTTGGCTGGCTCCTTTAACGAATAACGAAGCTGGACGAGCCGCCTATAAGAAAGATGATTGGAACAAGTATCGAATTGAAGCTATCGGCAACAGTATCCGCATCTGGCTGAATGGTGTGAACACTTCGAATGTAGTAGATGATATGACACCGGAAGGTTTTATCGCTTTCCAGGTACATGGCATTTTCGGGAAAACGGAGAATGTCGGCAAGGAAATTTGGTGGCGTAATATCCGTATTAAGACGGAAAATCTGGAGGCAGAGCGTATGCAAGGCCCGTTAGCTCCGGAAGTGAACTGTATTCCGAATACGCTGACAGAAGCAGAAAAAGCGGCCGGTTGGAAACTGTTGTTTGACGGTAAGACTTCTAACGGATGGCGGGGTGCCGGACAGGAAACATTCCCTGAAAACGGATGGAAGATTGAAAATGGTGAATTGACTGTTATGAAGAATGGCGGTCCGGAAGGTAAAAGAGGTGGTGATATCCTGACAGTCGATGAGTTTGGCGCCTTCGAGCTGAGCTTTGAGTTCAAGTTGACGGAAGGTGCAAATAGCGGTATGAAATATCTGATTCAGGAAAGCAAGAAGAATAAAGGCTTTGTGATTGGTCCGGAATACCAGGTTCTGGATGACAAGCAACATCCGGATGCCAAACTGTACACGACTTATCCTGGTAGCCGTACGGTTTCCAGCTTGTACGATATTATCCCTGCGAAAAACAAACGCTTCAATGGTGTCGGACAGTGGAATAAGGGAGTTATCAAAGTATTCCCTAACAAACATGTCGAACATTGGATGAACGGCTTTAAGACCGTTGAGTATGATTGGGCTTCGGATGCATTCTTGGAAGTCGTGAAGGGAAGCAAATTCGCGAAGAAGGAATATGCCGAATTTGGACCTTTCGGTACTGCTGAAAAAGGGCATATCCTTTTGCAGGATCACTGGGACGAAGTTTCTTTCCGGAATATCAAGATTAGAGAACTTAAATAGTTAACTAAAAAATAGGAACCATGACAACACGTAGAGATTTCCTTAAACACAGCGCCTTAGGTGCAGCAGGTCTGACTATTGGCGGACTGGGATTCAGTACAGAGAGTTACGCTAACATAATGGGCGCAAACGAGAAGATTCGTGTGGGTATCGTCGGCTTTTCAGACCGTGCCCGCCATTCTTTGATTCCTGCTTTTATGGCCTGTGCCGATGAGTTAGGCTTTGAAATCGTCGCTATTTCCGACATTTGGAAACGGCGTAGAGAAGAAGGTGTTGCTTTCTTCCAGGAGAAATATGGAAAGAAAGTGAAAGCATTCCGTAACAACGAAGAACTGTATGACGCAAAAATGTGTGATGCCGTGATCGTTGCCACATCCGATTTCCAGCACGCTTTGCACTGTATCGAAGCGGTTAAAGCCGGATGCGATGCCTATGTAGAGAAACCTTTTGCTGAAACGATGGAAGATGCTCGTGCTGCCCGCAAAGCTGTGTTGGAAAGTGGAAAGATCGTGCAGATTGGTTCCCAACGCCGCTCGGCCCCAAACTATCATGCTGCCAACGACTTTATCCGTTCTGGTAAGTTTGGCAAGATCACGATGGTGGAAATGTGTTGGAACGTTAACCAGCCCGGACGCTGGCGTCGTCCGGCTTTGGTCGCACAATGTTTTGAGAAGGATACTGACTGGAAACGTTTCCTGCTGAATCGTCCGTACGAAGAATGGGACCCGCGTAAATATTTGGAATACCGCCTGTTCTGGCCGTATTCTTCCGGCATTCCCGGCCAGTGGATGTCACATCAGATCGATACGGTACACTGGTTTACTGGTTGCAACCACCCGAATAGTGTCGCAGCCAATGGTGGAATCTATCAATGGAATGACGGGCGCCGCAGTTATGATACGATGACGGCTGTGTTCGATTATGGAAAAGCAGGCGAGAATTTCCAGGTCGTATATTCTTCCCGTATGCATAACTCGGCAGGCGGAACAAAAGAATTGTACTTCTCTAATGGCGGTACGTTGAACCTGGATACAAATAAAGTGACATCGGAAGGTGGTTTGACCAAACGTTTCGCGGATGAAATGGGAATGCAACCGAACCTGTTGGAAGAATTCAAATTGCCTTCTATCAAGGTGGAAACGGGTTCCAATACAGGAGCCGATCCAATGACAAACCTGCATATGCGTAATTGGATGGAATGCGTGAAAAGCCGCAAGCAACCGAATGCTCCGGTAGATGCCGGCTATAATCATTCTATTGCCAACATCATGTGTACGGCTTCTCTTCGGACAGGAGAAAAAGCTACATTCGATGAAGCAAGACAGGAAGTGCTTGCCGGTGGCAAAGTCTTTAAATATTGATTATTCGTTTCGTAAGAAGCTGCATAGTACGATTCTTTGACGTACGTCGGCAATAACATTCTTTGTGGAGGTAAGTAGACTGAATGTGTACTTATCTCCATAATTTTTTTGTACAGTTTCCAAGTCTTTCACGGTACAGAAAAAGAAGCCGCTTACCGGCTGTTCCTGCCCGAAATTATGGAACTTGTTGCCCAAATAGAAATTCAGCCCGTAAAGATTAGCATATGTCTTCAGATCATTCATTACATACATATTCATGTCATCCAACGGATATTCTTTCTGAACCTGCTTGGCAAACGGACGGGCGGAGCTTCCCTGGCGTATACCGCGCATGACAACCCCGTCGATCAATAAGTTAATGGCAAAGGCCAATGCAATCGTCGCATACAGGATCTTGATGTTGATCTTCTTGAACATCTGATAATAGACAGTCGCCAGAATAGCCAAAAGGACTATCAGGATGCAAATTGTCAGTCCGCAGGGATATGCGAACATATTCGATACCAACTCGACCATTTCCAGTGTCGATTGGTGGCTTGTGTACTGACTCGCAATCTTGACAGGATCGATTGCTCCGGCCATTGTCAGGGCGACGGCAATCATGACGACGGCAGTAATGGAGGCCATGAAAGCGGCAAATACTCGGGTTACCTTCGTCCGGTATTCCGTAATGTATAATGTATATTGAGCCAAGAAAATAGCAATAAACGGATATGCCGGCATCAAGTATACGCTTCGTTTGCTGGAAGGTATCGAATAGAAGAAAATTATACAAACCAATGCAACTAAGCTGAACAGTTTCTCTTTTTCCATCGATCGAATATTATTCCAAGTGTTAGTCAGTATCTCTTTCACCGACTTTTCTGGTTTGTGCAGTTTTAATCCGAATAAAGAGAAAAAGAAGAAGATCGTCCAGGGAACAAATCCCGCAGCCAGTGTCATGAAATTATACCAGACTCCGTTTTCATGCCCTAAATTGTAATGGATATCAGGCGTGCTGAGGTGGAAGAAACGACCGAAATTCTCTGCTAACACTACATTCAGGAACGTATCGCCTCCCTGTTTCCAGGCAGCGACATACCACAATAGAGGCAGGAATATCGAAGAAATACCAGCATAAAGAAGTGCTTTGAATATCACTAAATAAGAGTATTTACGAAGCATCAGCAAATAGACACCGAAAACAAATAGCGGCAGGATAATACCTACAGGTCCTTTTGTCAGGACGGCACATCCCAATAAGGCCGGAATGGCGATCGGCACCCCTTTTAACTCCAGTTTGTCTTCCCACCTGTATAGCTGATAAAGCCCGATCACTATAAAGGTTGTCAGCAGCATGTCCACACGCGTGGTCATAGCAGCCCGGTGTATCTCGATACAGGTGATGAGCAATAGCGTGGCGATGAATGCCTGCTGGAACCGCAACCGCTTGCCAAAGAAAACCAGTGTGAAACCGATCAGTATAATAAAAGCCAACGCAGACGGCAGGCGGGAGGTGAACTCTGAAACATATCCCTGCGGCAGGGAAGCGACTGCCATCAGCCAATGCGCCAACGGTGGTTTGTAGGCAAATTCGTTCGCATAGACCTGTGGCAAAATCCAGTTGTCGGTTTCGAGCATGGAAACGGCAACCGCCGCTTCGCGAGGTTCTCCCTTAGTCGAAAAATCTCCCAGCCCGATCCAGGGAAGGACAGAGATTATGCAAATGACAATAACCATCGTTACCGGCTTTTGCAGATAAAGATATTGAAGAGTAGGTGTGCGCATAGTTTAAATCGGTAAGGAGCTTCCGCCCCGTTGCATATATTTTTCTAAGTTACAAAAGAACGACTTTTTACGGACTTTTTGTTCATTTCGGGAAACTTTTTTATGTTCCTAAACATTCTTTGATGGAAGTCCGGATGACAGTCGCATCTTCTTTATTCTCTTTCAGAATGGAAAGGACGAGGTTTAAATAACTCTCCTTATTGCTGATACCACAATATTTGCAGAGTTGGGACTGAGGCAACATCCCTTTCTGATTGTAAACGCGAAGGATGTTTTTGTAATCTCCGGTTTCGGCAAACCGAATGAATTTCTCCTTGATTCCCGCATATATTTCGTCTACATGTACGGTGTTGCGGATACTTTCCACATGTTCGGTCAGTTCATCCACCGTACTCATCTTCCGGTTCAGAGCCGTTTCCAGCTTTTTCTGTACGCGATGGCGGGCATGAAGCAGAACTTGGCTTTCGAGGTCTTTCAGGAAAAGTTTGATCACGTTTTCTTTGACCTGATTGAAGACCAGTTCGGGATCTTTCATCAGACGGCCGGCAACGGTCTTGATAACAGGCTCCAGCATCAGCAGGTTTTCCACTTCGGCAACGTTAGGAACATAGATATGCTGTTCGCGCAGGTAAGCTATTTCTCCTTCCGTGCGACGGTCACGGTCAACGATCCCTTTGGAATCCAGCGTATGGAAATCTTTCAGTTGGGCGAAAGCCTTTGTCGTTTCGATTACTTTTTGGCAACCTCCCATCGGTTTTACCTTGTAGTCGGGAAAGATAAGCGGGTAGAGGCGGCTGTCTATGCTGTTGGAGTCGGTCCCTTCGATGAATAAGATTGGTTTGCGGCTGCCTAAGATCTCCATATAGACCTCTTCCGGGAAGCTGTCATTGTTTTCGATCAGTTCGTAGTCCCATATCCGGGAGTCTCCATTGTAAGAACGTATCCAGAGGCGCTTGCTGTTGTCGCGGGAGGCGGCGAAGTCGATGTCGTGCGTTAGATACACGTATGTGCAGTCCGGGCGCATGGCTTCTATCTCGTCCCACAAAGGATTTTTGATGGAGTCGTGGAGCAGGACTTCCGGCTCTTCAATGATTAACAACGCATTGTCGGGAGCACAGAGCACGGCGCCTATCAGATAGAACACCAGCTTTTCACCGTCGCTCATCCGGCCGGCCGTATAAGAGTCTCCGTCGATGCTGGTGGAGGTTAGTTCAATAAAACCCGATTTGCGTACCAGGCGGTTATGCGGGAACATCTTCTCCCAAATCGTCTGGATACGGTCTATCTTGGTAACCGGCGGCAATAGATCAGGGGCCAGCTTGCTTTCTTCTTTATACTGGACGGCAGCTTCGAATTCTTCCGTTTGCAAATGCAGGATCAATTTTTCATATTCTGACATACGCGGCATGAAAAGCCGTTCTGCAATCATGGACTGAAGCCGTGTCAGCTCGTTGCCGTTGGCAGGAGCCTTGTTCTCTTCGCTGCTAAGGAAGAGGGAATGCATTCCGGATATCCATACGCTTTGTCCGGCGTAGCGTTGGTGCAAGTTTCTGCCGAAGGAGCTTTTACCGGCCCCGTTTGCCCCGATTACGACCAGCATTTTTGTGTCAAGGGTAACGGGGGCTGAAGTATTTTGATTGGTAGGAAGAATTAAATCCATAACAGGTCTCCAATTAGTTTCCCCAAAGGTAAATAAAAATTTCATTGGTAGGAAACAAAAATTCCATAAGCATAGAACAAGAGTTTCATGCTTATGGAACTTTATTTTCTTTTGTATGTACGGACGGTTTAGTAAGCCCGTGCGAACAATACGCGCTGTGCGGAAGGTCTGCCGGTCACCATGCATTTGCCCGGAGTCTTGTCGCCTTCCAGCGGAATACAGCGGATCGTGGCTTTCGTTTCGTTCTTCACCTGCTCTTCAGTTTCGGGAGTTCCATCCCAGTGAGCCATGATGAAGTAGCCCTCTTCGATCTTTTCCTTGAACTCTTCGTAGGTGTCGACTGTAATAGTCTTTTCCGTGCGGTGGTCGAGTGCTTTTTGGAAGATGTTCTTCTGGATTTCTTCCAACAGGTTCTGAACATATGTTTCGATGTTGTCGCAAGTTACGGTTTCTTTCTCCAGTGTATCACGACGCATCACTTCGATCGTATTGTTTTCCAAGTCGCGTCCGCCCATAGCCAGACGTACGGGAACGCCTTTCAGTTCGTATTCGGCGAACTTCCATCCCGGCTTCTTGTTGTCGGCATCGTCGAATTTGACGGAGATACCCAACGCTTTCAGCTTGGCAACGATGCCGTTTACCTTTTCGCTGATCTGCGCCAACTGTTCTTCGCTGCGGTAGATCGGGATGATTACCACCTGGATAGGAGCGAGGTGAGGAGGCAGAACCAAGCCGTTGTCATCGGAATGGGACATGATCAGGGCACCGATCAGACGGGTTGAAACCCCCCATGAAGTCGCCCAAGCGTAGTCGCTCTTTCCATTCTTGTCGATAAAGGTAACGTCGAACGCCTTGCCGAAATTCTGTCCCAAGAAGTGGGAAGTTCCAGCTTGCAGCGCTTTTCCGTCCTGCATCATCGCTTCGATCGTGTAGGTGTCCAATGCACCTGCGAAACGTTCGCTTGCAGATTTGACACCTTTGATGACTGGCATCGCCATATAGTTTTCGGCAAAGTCGGCATAGACTCCCTGCATCTTCTTTGCTTCGATTTCGGCTTCTTCGCGTGTCGCGTGAGCAGTATGTCCTTCCTGCCACAGGAATTCTGCGGTTCGGAGGAAGAGGCGGGTACGCATTTCCCAACGCATCACGTTTGCCCATTGGTTGCAAAGAATAGGCAGGTCGCGGTAAGACTGGATCCAATTACGATAGGTGTTCCAGATAATTGTCTCGGATGTCGGACGGATAATCAGTTCTTCTTCCAGCTTGGCGGCCGGATCGACTACGACACCTGTGCCGTCGTGGTTTGTTTTCAGACGATAATGCGTTACAACGGCACATTCTTTGGCGAAGCCTTCCACATGCTCGGCTTCCTTGCTCAGGAATGATTTCGGGATCAGCAAGGGGAAGTAAGCGTTTACGTGGCCTGTTTCCTTGAACATATCGTCGAGGATACGTTGCATCTTTTCCCAAATTGCATATCCGTAAGGCTTGATCACCATACAGCCGCGTACTGCAGAATTTTCTGCCAGATCCGCTTTGATTACCAGATCCTGGTACCACTGCGAGTAGTTCACACTTCTCGGAGTCAGTTCTTTCAGCTCTTTTGCCATTTCCTTATAATTCTATATATTTTTCTATTAATTCCAAATATGACGCGCAAAGGTACAAAATTGGATTGACAATTGATAATTGACAATTGACAATTCATGCAATTCAATACGTCGTTTTGATAAAAAGCAATAAAAAAGGCCACTCCGTGAGAAGCAGCCTTTTATTTATGGATAAGGATTATTCTTATTTGTAAGCTTCGCCCTTAACGGCAGCGATGCCCGGAAGAACTTTGCCTTCGATGGCTTCCAGCAGAGCGCCACCACCTGTAGAAACGTAAGAAACGCCGTTTGCCAGGCCGAACTTGTTGACACAAGCTACAGAGTCGCCGCCACCTACTAATGAGAATGCACCGTTCTTGGTTGCTTCAACGATAGCTTCGCCAACTGCACGGGAACCGTCTGTAAAGTTTTCGAATTCGAATACGCCGGTAGGACCGTTCCACAGGATCGTCTTGGAGTTCTTGATAACCTCGGCATAAAGAGCGATTGTCTTCGGACCGATATCAAGGCCTTCCCATCCGTCGGGAATTTCGTTTACGTCAGCATAAGCAGTCTTGGCATCGTTGCTGAAATCGTCAGCGATCTTAGCGTCGATGGCCAATACCAAGTTTACACCTTTTTCTTTTGCTTTCTTCATAAGGTCGAGCGCCAGGTTCAGCTTATCATCTTCGCAGATTGATTTACCGATCTTGCCACCCATAGCCTTCGTGAAAGTGTAAGTCATACCGCCGGTGATGATCAGGTTGTCTACCTTGTTTAACAGGTTCTCGATGATTTCGATCTTGGAAGAAACTTTGGAACCACCCATGATTGCAGTAAACGGACGAGTGATGTCGTTCAATACCTTTTCAACAGCTTTTACTTCTTTTTCCATCAGGTAGCCGAACATCTTGTGGTCAGTGTCGAAGTAATCGGCGATCAATGCCGTAGAAGCGTGAGCGCGATGAGCTGTACCGAATGCGTCATTTACATAGCAGTCGGCATAAGATGCCAATCTCTTTGTAAATTCTTTCTGGCTTTCCTTAACGGCTTTCTTGGCAGCTTTCTTTTCTTCGTCTGTAGCATCTTCAGCCAAACCTCTCGGCTTGCCTTCTTCTTCTGCATAGAAACGAAGGTTTTCAAGCAACAATGCTTCGCCCGGTTGCAGGGCGGCAGCCTTGGCGCCGGCTTCTTCGCCGATACAATCGTTAGCAAACTGAACATCAACACCCAACAGTTCGGAAACGTGTTTCAGGATGTGTTTCAGTGAATATTTGTCAGTAACGCCTTTCGGACGTCCTAGGTGAGAACCGATAATTACACTGCCGCCGTCTGCCAAAATCTTTTTCAAAGTAGGAAGGGCGGCACGGATACGAGTGTCGTCTGTGATGTTGAAGTTTTCGTCCAGAGGAACGTTGAAGTCAACTCTTACAAATGCCTTTTTGCCGGCAAAATTGAAATTGTCAATTGATTGCATAACTCTTATATTTAAGTTCTATATTAAAATATCACGCTTAGCGGACGCAAACTTACATAAAAATATTTTATTTCGTTGTTTCATATTCTATAATTATTGGCTTGAATGTAAAACTTCCTTACGCTTCGGTCAAAACATATGGGGAAGTGGGGAGCAGGGGGTGTAATTTTTTTTTAATACTTTTAATAGACAGTAATAAAGAAGACTTCTATATTTGTCGCCAGCTATTGATAAACAATTTTGTACTAAAATTTTTTATAGTAATGCGAACGAATCATCTTAATCTATTACTTGTACTCGTACTTGTATTATTTCCGATGAGTACACGCGCATATGGCGCTGATGAATGTGTGATGTTGTATACTCCCTACACTAAGATTGCGGTTCCGCCGGGAGAGTCTATCAATTACAGTGTTGACGTCATTAATAATTGTGACGAAGTGAAGAATGCCTCTATTTCCGTCTTAGGAATGCCGCGAGGTTGGAAGTATGAGATGAAAGCCGGAGGTTGGACAGTCGATCAGATATCCGTTCTGCCGGGTGAAAAGAAGAATTTCTCTTTCAAGGTGGATGTCCCGTTTAAAGTAAATAAAGGAACGTACCATTTTACGCTGACTGCCCCTGGCGTGGCGGAATTGCCGTTGACTGTGACTGTATCCGAACAGGGAACTTATCAAACTGAATTTGTGACAAAGCAACCCAATATGCAAGGCAATTCGAAATCAACCTTCAATTTTAACACGACGTTGAAAAATCAGACAGCAGACCAGCAGCTAT
>ERZ791614.536-NODE-536-length-24629-cov-9.371897_pt1 | contig 24629 bp, 16 predicted proteins | sample MGYA00510274_ERZ791614 | MGnify/ENA primary metagenome ERZ791614 (study PRJEB30046, sample SAMN00715221) | human gut metagenome | study: EMG produced TPA metagenomics assembly of the A metagenome-wide association study of gut microbiota in type 2...
GATTGTGATCAAGCCGGAGCAGAGGCCGGGAATGGCGCTTGGAAATACAAGCACGACCGGAACAGCGGTGATGGCAAAAGGCAGTACGGCAACGCGGAGGGCTGCGGCAGAAACGGGAGAAGAAATTGCCGCAAAGACAATGCAGCAGCGTGCACCGGAAGGGGTGTCATCTATTTTTGCTGGTGCGGCTTATCATGGAAAGGCAGGCGGCAAAGCGCCGGGAAGCAGACGGAGTGCAGAGTGCAAAAAGACCGGGCGGAGCAGGTATGGTACCAGGAGAAGCCGAGAAGACGGAGCGCCTGAATACCTCACCTTACGCTTTCGGTGCAATCCCGGAAAACGAGCTGCTGCGCATCAAGGGCCATTCGAAGATCAAGTGTGCGGTGAAATGGGCGAAGAAAGGAAAATCGGCGGGTGAGATTGCCAGCATGTACGGCATTTTACGTATCACCCCGATCACGCCAGAGGTGATCCGCATCAGTTTCGTAAAGGGTGTGACCGCAAAAGTGCAGGACACGTACTGGAAGCCGAAGGCAGATACCGCGTTTCCGTGGAGTGCGAAAGAATCGAAGACGGCGGTTCTGGTCGAGACGGAAAAGCTGCGCGTCATGGTAGAAAAAAAGGACGGCGCGGTGCAGTTCCTGACGCCGGACAACAAACCAATCCTTTCCGAGAAGCGTGACGAGCCGCGCATGATCGACGGCGGCATGACATGGACGTTCTTCGACTGGAGCGGTTCCGAAAAGCTGAAAGCAAAAGGCATTCTTTCTACCGAGTGGCTGGATTTGACCGCGAAGGCGCGCTACGTCTCTTTTGGCGGAAAGCAGGCGCGGATGCCGCTGCTTGTTTCGAACCGCGGCTACGGCATTGCGGCCGCCGCGTCCCGGACGGCACTGCTGTGCAATGTACGGACGTTTGGAACGTATCTTCACACCGCAGGGGACAGACAGATTGATTATTACTTCATTCTCGGAAAAGACCGGGAGGAAATTGTAAAACAGTATAAAGAGCTATAAAAGGAGCAGACATTTTATGAAAACTCTGGTAATTGCAGAAAAACCATCCGTGGCACGCGACATTGCGCGCGTACTGGGGTGCAGCAAAAAAGAAAACGGAGCGCTGGAGGGAAACAAGTATATCGTTACCTGGGCGCTCGGCCATCTGGTGACGTTAAAAGATCCGGAAGACTATGACAAAAAGTATAAGGAATGGAATATGGCAGTTCTGCCGATGATGCCGGAAAAACTGCAGATCAAGGTCATTCCGCAGACGGGAAAACAGTACCATGCGGTGACGACACAGCTTGCGCGGAAGGACGTGAATGAGATTGTCATTGCAACCGATGCCGGACGCGAGGGTGAGCTGGTGGCGCGGTGGATTCTCGATAAAGCACATAACCAGAAGCCGTGTAAGCGTCTCTGGATTTCCTCTGTGACGGACAAGGCGATCCGTGAGGGTTTTGCCAATCTGAAGGATGCGAAAGAGTACGACAATCTCTACCGCGCTGCCGTTTCCCGTGCCGAGGCGGACTGGCTCGTCGGCATCAATGCGACGCGGGCGCTGACCTGTAAATACAATGCACAGCTTTCCTGCGGCCGTGTGCAGACGCCGACACTGGCGCTGATTGTAAACCGTCAGTTGGAAATACAGAATTTTGTTCCCAAGCAATACTGGGAGCTGAAGACCGTCTATCGAGATACCACTTTCTCCGCCATCCTCCGGAAAAGTGAGGAGGAACTGGTATTGGAAGCCGAGAAGCAGAAAGAGGCTATAGCTGCCGGGAAGAAACCTAAAAAAGAAGAAGAGAATCGGGGTATCGACCCCATTACCGACCGCGAACGTGGGCTTGCTTTATTGGACCAGATTAAGAATTCTCCTTTTACCGTGACGGATGTCACCAAGAAAGAGGGGAGGGAGGCGCCACTCCGCTTGTTTGACTTGACTTCTTTACAAGTGGAATGTAACAAGAAGTTTGCCTATTCCGCTGATGAGACGCTGAAAATCATCCAGTCTTTGTATGAGAAGAAAGTGGCTACCTATCCACGTGTAGACACTACCTATTTGAGTGATGACATCTATCCCAAATGCCCCGGCATCTTGAAAGGTCTGCGTGATTACGAGACATTTACAGCCCCTTTGACAGGAACTGCATTGTTGAAGTCCAAAAAGGTTTTCGATAACTCGAAGGTAACAGACCACCACGCCATTATTCCTACCGGCCAGCATCCGCAGAATCTGACGGATATGGAGCGTCGCGTATTCGATTTGATAGCACGCCGTTTCATTGCTGTATTCTATCCCGATTGTAAGTTTGCCACTACCACCGTATTGGGCGAGGTAGAGAGCATAGAGTTCAAGGCCACCGGCAAGCAGATTCTGGAACCGGGTTGGCGTGTTATCTTCGGCACCCCCTCGGCACAATCGCAGGAGGAGAAAGAGGAGAAGGGAGAAGAGGAGAATGTGCTTCCGGCTTTTGTGAAAGGAGAAAGCGGACCGCACGTCCCCGATTTGTATGAGAAGTGGACGCAGCCGCCCCGGCCTTATACGGAAGCCACCCTGCTGCGTGCTATGGAAACGGCGGGCAAGCTGGTGGATAACGACGAACTGCGTGATGCGCTGAAGGAAAACGGTATCGGTCGTCCATCTACCCGTGCAGCCATCATCGAGACGCTGTTCAAGCGAAACTATATCCGCAAGGAAAAGAAGAATCTGATAGCCACCCCTACCGGTGTGGAGCTGATACAGATTATCCATGAGGAGCTGTTGAAGTCGGCGGAACTGACCGGTATCTGGGAGAAAAAGCTACGTGAGATAGAAAGGCGGACATATAATGCCGGACAATTCTTGGAAGAATTGAAGCAGATGGTATCGGAAGTCGTGATGAGTGTACTTTCTGATAACAGCAACCGCCACATCACCATCCAAGCGCCTGCTCCCGAAAAGGGCAGTAAGGCTTCTGCCAAGACAGAGGCTGCCGATAAGCCGAAAAAGGAGCCGAAGAAAAGAACACCGAGAGAGTCTGCCGCCGCAGGTAAAAAGACGGAGCAGGCTTCGGGCGCTGTGGCAGCTTCAAGTACGGAGGCTTCCGTACAAGCTGACGATTTCGTCGGTCAGCCTTGTCCGCTTTGCGGAAAAGGTACCGTTATCAAGGGGAAAACGGCTTACGGTTGTTCTGAATGGAAATCCGGATGCACATTCCGCAAGCCGTTTGAATAAGGGTAATCACATTAAATAATTCTCTCCGCCATGTATTTCCAGAGGGGAGCAGCCATCAGCGCCTGGCGGATGCTTCCTTGCTGCAGCAATTCCTTGACCTCTTGCAAGGAAAGCAGGTGTACGGTCAGGTTTTCCGTATCTTCCAACTGTTGCTCGGAGATTTTCTCCACGTCCGTAGCCAGGAAACAGTAGGTAATGTTGGTGTGGGTACTTGGATTGGGAGAGATTTGCATGAACTCTTCCCATACTCCGTTTCCATAGCCGGTTTCTTCCAAAAGTTCCCGTTGTGCGGAAACCATCGGAGAGCCGTCCTCTTCTTCGCATACCCCTGCACAGAGCTCATAGGACGTTTCTTGTATGCCATGCCGGTATTGGCGGATAAAGACAAATTGTCCATCACGGGTGATGGCAATGGTATTCACCCAGTTGGGATATTCCAATATATAATAGGAGGGGATGTGGTTGCCGTTGGGCAGCACTACATGGTCCTTACGCACAGTGAGCCACGGAGCCCGATGAAGGTATTCGCTGGATAAGACGGTCCAGGTGTCTTTTGATTTTTCCATAATGGTAAAATTAACTATATTTTAAACAGCATCCCTCCGATATTATCTGTCGTGGCTCCCGTCACCGAGGCGAGGCATCCGGGTGTGTCCGCCATATAGAGGGCACCCAGGAAAGCAAAGATTAGGGCTTCCTTGTATTCTATGATTTGCCGGCTGGGAATCACGATTTCACACGGACACAAGGCGTCGATACGTTCTATGAGGAACTTGTTGAATGCACCTCCGCCGGTAATCAGCAGTTTTCCGTTACCATCGGGCAAGGGGCGGGCGGTGATGATGCGTGATATTTGCCAGGCGGCATGCTCGTAAAAGGTACGTAGCATATTCTCCATACTCAAGCCATAACGCTCGAGCATGGGATATACCAGCGTTTCCACCCACTCCCGTCCCAATGACTTCGGTCCGGACTGATGGTAGAAATCCATTCCGTTCAGTTCGTCCAGCAGTTCTTGGCAGATGTTGCCTTGCCGTGCTATCTCGCCGTCACGGTCAAATTCCAATCCTATTTGCCGGCAGTAATGGTTGATGACGTAATTCACCGGACTGATGTCAAAAGCGATGCGCCGCCCGTCCTGCTCGAATGAGATGTTGGAGAAACCGCCGATATTCAAACAGAAGTCGTAGTCGGCAAAAAGCAACCGGTCGCCAATAGGTACGAGTGGAGCGCCCTGCCCACCCAGCATGATGTCCAGCCGCCGGAAATCCGAAACGGTAGGTATACGGGTTTCAGCGGCAATGGCGGCTCCGTCACCTATTTGGTACATGATTCTCTTTTGAGGCTCATGGAAGATGGTATGCCCGTGGGAGGCGATAATATCGGGGTGGACTCCAAATTCTTGCATGAACTCGTTGACACGTTCACCGAGAAACTTTCCATAGGAGCTGTGGAAAGTGATGAACTCCAAAGCACTCATTGTCTGTGCACCGGTACCCAATATCTGCTTCATGGCGTCGGGGTAGCTATAGCCTTTTGCACAGTCTATGTGGAAAGACCATTTTCCGGCTTGCTGCCGGAAAGTGCAACAACATACGTCCAGCCCGTCAAGGGAAGTGCCGGACATCAGGCCGATGGCTTGAATTTGGAAGTCTTTCATCCTGATTTTCTTGTTTTATTTATAATTGAGGTAGAATTCGACAACAGCTTCTATTCCTTTACGGAAGATGTCCAACGGTATATTCTCATTAGGTGAGTGGATGGCGTTGGATTCGAGCCCGAAGCCCATCAGAACGGTTTTGATGCCTAGTACTTGCTCGAAAGTGGAGATGATGGGGATACTTCCACCCCGACGCACTGCCAGCGGTTTCTTTCCAAAAGCTTTTTCAAAACCTTTTTCGGCGGCTTGGTAGGCGGGTAGGGTGATGGGGCATACATATCCTTGGCCTCCATGCATCGGAGTGACTTTTACCTGTACTGAATCCGGCGCTATGTCCAGAATGTAGTCGGCAAAGAGCCGGGATATCTTGTGGTGGTCCTGGTGGGGAACCAACCGGCAGGATACCTTGGCGTATGCCTTGGATGGGAGCACGGTCTTGGACCCTTCACCCGTATATCCGCCCCAGATGCCGCATACGTCGAAAGACGGACGGCAACTGTTACGTTCCAGCGTACTGTAACCTTTCTCTCCGAAAAGTGCTTTTACATGGATAGCCTTTTTGTATTTCTCTTCGTCGAAAGGAATGCGGGCTATCATGTCGCGCTCGGTTTGGGGAACTTCTTCCACATCGTCATAGAAGCCCGGTACGGTGATACGTCCCTCTGCGTCCGTCACTTGGCTGATTATCTGGCAAAGTACATTGATGGGGTTGGCAACAGCACCGCCGAAGTGACCGCTGTGTAGGTCGCGGTTGGGGCCGGTCACTTCTATTTCCCAATAGGCTAGTCCGCGCAGTCCGGTGGTCAGTGAAGGCAGGTCTGCACCAAGCATGCTGGTGTCCGAAACCAGAATGACGTCTGCTTTCAGCAACTCTTTGTGCTCCTGGCAGAAGCTTTCTAAGCTGGGCGAACCGATTTCTTCTTCTCCTTCGAAGATGAATTTTACGTTGGTTTGCAGCAGTTCGTTGCGTACGAGGTATTCAAACGCTTTCACTTGTATGAAAGATTGCCCTTTGTCATCATCAGCACCACGTGCCCAGATATGTTCGTCGCGTATTTCCGGTTCAAAGGGGTCGCTTTTCCAAAGTTCGAGAGGTTCGGCTGGCATCACGTCGTAGTGGGCATATACCAATACGGTCTTGGCGTCCGGGTCTACGATTTTCTGTCCAAAAACAATCGGGTTACCTTTGGAGGGCATTACGAGGGCTTCATCCGCTCCGGCTTCGAGCAGCAACTGTGCCCAGCGTTCGGCGCAGGCAAGCATATCGTCGTGATGCTCGGGTTTGGCACTGATGCTTGGAATGCGAATGAGGCTGAACAAGTCTTCCAGCATTTTAGGCTCGTTCTCGGTGATGTATTTCTTTATTTCCATGGGTGAATATTATAGTTGTGTTGTTCTGTCAATCAGGTAATAATCCAACAATGTCATTGCTGTCATTGCTTCCACGATGGGTACTGCGCGTGGCAATACACACGGGTCATGGCGTCCTCGGGCTTTCAGGGTGGTGTCTACACCGTCAATGTTCACGGTGTGTTGCTCCATCAGTACGGTTGCCACGGGTTTGAAGGCTACACGGAAATAGATGTCTTGCCCGTTACTGATTCCACCTTGTATACCGCCCGAATGATTGGTGCGGGTCTCGATACGTCCGTTATTGTTGTAGAACACATCATTCTGCTCCGAGCCTTTCTGCTTTAATCCCTTGAAACCGTCTCCATACTCGAATGCTTTTGCTGCATTGATGCTGAGCATGGCTGCTCCAAGTGCTGCATGGAGCTTGCCGAATACGGGTTGTCCCAGTCCGATGGGGCATCCTTTGACGACACAAGTCACCACTCCTCCGATGGTATCTCCTTCTCCCTTTATCTTGAAGATGAGTTCTTCCATTTCTTTTGCCTTCGCCGGGTCGGGGCAGCGGACCGGATTGGTCTCTATCAGGTCGAGGTCGTATGCGGTATAATTTTCTTCAAGGCGGATAGGACCTACTTGTGAAGTGTACGCCGTGATGTGTATACCCAGCTGCTTCAGCGCCAATTTGGCCAGGGCACCCGCTACTACACGCGAGATTGTTTCACGGGCTGATGAACGTCCGCCTCCGCGGTGGTCGCGGATGCCATATTTCACTTTATAAGTATAGTCGGCATGTGACGGTCGGTAGACTTCTTTCAGATTATTGTAATCGTCAGAATGTTGGTTTTGGTTCCATACAATGAATCCTATGGGGCAGCCTGTGGATTTTCCTTCGAAGATGCCGGAGAGGAACTCCACTTTATCACCTTCTTTCCGGGCGGTAGTGATACGTGACTGTCCGGGGCGGCGTCGGTCGAGCTCTGCCTGGACGAAATCCATATCAATGACTATTCCTGCAGGGAATCCGTCTATCACTCCTCCCACGCCCTTACCGTGCGATTCCCCAAAACTGGTAAGACGGAGAATATTTCCAAATGAGTTGAACATATCAAATGCTTTAAAGGTTTATATATGAGGTTAATGTGCCAATACGCTTTATAAGAAATGCTTTTGACTTTATAAAGATAACAACTTTTTTTCATAAAACGTTTAAGGAAATAAGATAAAAAGTCTTTTCCGCATAAAGTTGCCTGCCTTTGCCAGAGTTTGGTCAATGGCTTGTTCTTTATAAAAATGGCTTACTCTTTATGAAATCTGCATCCGAATTTCACTCGTAATGATGAAAAAAGGAACATTTATTTTTTAGAAAAGACCTTGTACTGTAACCTTAAAAAGTGTTACTTTGCACCTTTGATTTAAAATGGGAAATTAATAGCTCCCTTGGGAAGCTTTTTATTAACTAAACAAGTACTCAAAAAAGTATGAAAAAGAATTTATTTTATTTATTTGCATTGATCTGTTCAATGAGTTTATTCACGGCTTGTAGTGATGATGACGATGACAAGGTAGTATGTCCTGTGCCGCAAACAGAGTTTACAGTTGCAACAGGTTTGAACTTGACTTATAACGGTGGATCAATGTTGGGAAAGAAAGTAACTTTTACTCCGGATGCTTCTGATGCAACCAAGGCTACTTTGGTATTGGCTGGCAATTTGGATCTTTCCGGTATTCTTACACGTGAAGCGGCTTCCGGTTCTTTTGGTGCAGGCGTATTCCCTGGTTCTCCGGTTGTAACCCTTCCGGTTACTTTGAATATACAAGGTGATGAATGTTCGTTTTCCGGCACAAGTGAGACCGATTATTGTACTTTTGACTATGCAGGAAAGGTTACTGCTTCTTCCTTGAAATTAGATTTAACTAATGTCGCATTGAAAAATTCCGCTTTATCCGGAACAACTTGGGTTCCTACACCCCTTAATTCTGATTATGCGGAAGAACCGATTCATTTGATTTGGGAATCCAATAAGAATGTAGAGGTAATGCCTGGCTGGGAGCTACCGATTCAAACAATTTTGACGTTAGCTCTTCGTATGCCTTTAATTGACGCAGGTGGTGATGATAAAGTGAATGTAGAGGATATGTTGTGTAGTGTGTTGCATGATATTACTTTGGGTGTTGACGGTAATATTTCAGCTTCTTATGTTGATGCCGCTCAGGGAGGTACCTCTGTTGTTAAGACTCCTGCGAATGTTGCACAATATGTAGTTCTCGGTGATACCCAAATGAAGGTATATTTGAATCTGGATGCCATCATTGCCAATGTAAAACGTCTGGGCAGTTCTACCAAGGCTATAGATATGAGTGAAATTTTGTCTCAGGCTGTTACGTCTTTGCTTCCTTTGGTAACTGACGGTGTGCCTTTGACTTACGAAAAGAACGAAGGTAAATTAAAGGTTTATTTGAATACGGATTTGTTATTGCCTTTGATGAAAAATATAGTTGCTCCTTTATTCTCGGATGAGGAGTTTGTAAATATGCTTATCGAAGCAATGAAAGCTGATCCTGATTTTGGAAGTATGGCCGGTATGGCAGAAGGTATGTTGAAGGGTTTACCTGAAATAATTAATGAAACAACTCGTTTGGAAGTTGGTTTGAACTTGACTGCCGCTAAATAACTTTTTTTTCGATATGGAATTTTCCCTCCTTTGTCTCCTGATTTTCAGGTTATAGAGGAGGGATTTTTGTTTGTTTTTTCCTACATTTGCATGATAAATAATCAAATTGTAGAAATGATATGACAGAAACGGAAAGACGACAGATTATTGCTTTGGTTAAATCTGAAGTAATTCCTGCCATTGGTTGTACAGAACCTATAGCTGTGGCATTGTGTGTAGCAAAGGCTGCGGAAGTGCTGAATAAGCGTCCCGAAAAGATAACTGTATTGCTGAGTGCCAATATTCTGAAAAATGCAATGGGAGTGGGTATTCCAGGTACGGGGATGATTGGATTACCGATTGCTGTGGCGCTTGGCGCCTTAATAGGCAAGTCGGTATATCAATTGGAGGTTTTGAAAGACAGTACCCCTGATGCAGTGGAGGCAGGAAAGCGTTTCATAGAAGAAAAGCGTATCCATATATCCTTAAAAGACGATATAGAAGAGAAACTTTATATAGAAGTCTGCTGTGAAGCCGATACGGACAAGGCAACCGCCATTATTGCTGGTGGACATACTTGCTTTACTTATATAACGCACAACGGGGATATCCTGCTGGACAAACAAACCGCTTCTTGCATCGAAGAGGAGGAGGATGTATTGGACTTGACTTTACGCAAAGTGTATGACTTCGCCATGACAACCCCATTAGACGACATTCGTTTTATTCTTGATACGGCACGACTGAACAAGACTGCCGCCGAACGTTCCTTCGAAGGTGAATATGGTCATGGACTGGGTAAAATCCTACGTGGCACTTACGAACACCGGATTATGGGCGACAGTGTCTTCTCTCATATCCTTTCTTACACTTCGGGAGCATGTGATGCCCGTATGGCCGGTGCCATGATTCCGGTGATGAGCAATTCCGGCAGTGGCAATCAAGGGATATCCGCTACCCTTCCCGTACTGGTCTATGCCGAAGAAAATGGAAAATCGGAAGAAGAATTGATTCGTGCCTTGATGTTGAGCCATTTAACAGTAATCTATATCAAGCAGAGTTTGGGACGCTTATCTGCCTTATGCGGTTGTGTGGTTGCTGCTACGGGTTCCAGTTGCGGTATAACTTGGCTAATGGGAGGAACTTATGAACAGGTGGCATATGCTGTGCAGAACATGATTGCCAATCTTACCGGAATGATTTGTGATGGTGCCAAACCCAGTTGTGCATTGAAAGTAACTACCGGAGTTTCAACCGCAGTGCTTTCAGCCATCATGGCCATGGAAAACCGTTGTGTGACTTCCGTAGAAGGTATTATTGATGAGGATGTGGATCAGAGTATCCGTAATCTGACAAAAATCGGTTCTAAAGGAATGAATGAAACGGATAAATTGGTATTGGAGATAATGACAAGTAAATAATATAGAATTTGAAAATTAAAGAATTAAAAATTAAAGAATTACCATGCGGCATGCTTAATACTGTGTAGTCTGATTCTTTAATTTTTAATTCTTTAATTTTTAATTCTTTAGTGGCAGCATCCGCCTCCACATTCATGGTCGCCGCATCCGTCGCCACAGTCACCACAACCGCAGCTGCCGCAACCGCCACCCATCATACGGGCAACTTCAGCAAGCTCTTCGTTCGTAGCCGGACGGCTTTCCACCACTTCTCCGGTAAAGTTCAAATCACAACCTGCGAGTGGATGATTCATGTCCATTACAACTACGTCTTCCTTTACTTCTACTACACTTCCATTGATGCGTTGACCTTCAGAAGTCATCAAGGGGATGACGGCGCCTTCCACTACACGGTCGCTGTCGAATTCTCCTTCTATCATGAAGATTTCTTTGGGGAGGTCAATAACATGGTCGTCGTCATATTCACCATAAGCTTCTGATGCCGGAATGGTAAAGTCGAATTTATCGCCTATCTGCAAGTCTTTTATCTGGGCTTCAAAGGGTTCGAGTGTCATTCCCAGACCTGAGATAAACTGAAAAGGATGCTCTACGGGTGCTTCTTCTTCGAAATCTTTTTCTCCGTTTTCGATTGAGTACAGCTTATATGCTACGGTGATGTACTTGTTTTCTACTGTTTCCATTAATTTTCTATCTTTATTTAATTAGTAAATACTTTTTTTTGAGTATTTGAAGAGACAAAGATACGAATTATTTGTTTCGGGATGTAGAGAGCCTTTGGTAATTTTCAGATTATTAAATGGTTTCAATGATTGGCAATACATTTACATTGGCTGTCTGAATGGTTCTATTTAGAACTGTTAAGTGATAAAATAGGATTTTAGGGCGATATTTTCTTACGATTATTCATATTTATCTTATTTTTTTCTTCAATTTGTTTGGAGATTATAAAAAAGCCCTTACCTTTGCAGCACGTTTGAAACAAAAAAGAAGAATTAAGTTATGAATTTACATACATCTATTAACCTGGCAGTCCTGCATATTATTCGCGTCGTGGTGGTGGCATCAAGAGCGTGAGAAAGGTTATGTATGTATTCGTACGTTAGAAGATAATTTATTAAGCCTTTCTCACTATAGTGGGAGAGGCTTTTTCATTAAAAGGAGATTTGAAAATGAAGCATCAGTTACGCAGCTCGTTCAGCACACAAGGTCGCCGCATGGCGGGAGCCCGTGCATTGTGGACGGCGAATGGTATGAAGAAGGAACAGATGGGTAAGCCCATTATCGCTATAGTCAATTCATTTACACAATTCGTCCCCGGGCATGTACATCTGCACGAAATAGGCCAGTTTGTAAAGGAAGAGATTGAAAAACTGGGGTGTTTTGCTGCGGAGTTCAATACGATTGCCATTGACGACGGTATCGCTATGGGACACGACGGTATGCTTTATTCCCTGCCTTCAAGAGATATCATTGCCGATAGTGTGGAGTATATGGTAAATGCCCATAAGGCGGATGCTATGGTTTGCATCAGTAACTGTGACAAGATTACTCCGGGGATGCTGATGGCGGCTATGAGACTGAATATACCGACTGTGTTTGTTTCAGGCGGTCCGATGGAAGCCGGGGAATGGAACGGACAGCATTTGGATTTGATTGATGCCATGATTAAATCTGCTGATGAAAGTGTGGGCGATAAAGAGGTGGCACAGATTGAGCAACATGCCTGCCCCACTTGCGGATGCTGCTCAGGCATGTTTACCGCTAATTCCATGAATTGCCTGAATGAAGCGATTGGATTGGCACTGCCCGGTAACGGCACGATTGTAGCCACTCACGAAAATCGCAAGAAACTATTTGAGGATGCAGCCAAGTTGATTGTAGAGAATGCCTTTAGATATTATGAAGAAGGGGATGAGAGCGTACTCCCGCGAAGTATTGCTACCCGCGAGGCATTTTTGAATGCCATGACGCTGGATATTGCGATGGGCGGTTCCACTAATACGGTACTTCATTTGTTGGCTGTGGCTCACGAAGCCGGAGCGGATTTTAAGATGGACGACATTGACATGCTCTCCCGCAAGACCCCCTGCTTATGCAAGGTGGCTCCCAATACCCAAAAGTATCATGTACAAGACGTTAACCGTGCCGGTGGCATCATTGCCATCATGGATGAGCTTGCCAAGGGCGGATTGGTCGATACGAATGTCCGCCGTGTGGATGGAATGACGTTGGCAGAGGCAATCGACCGGTATAGTATTACCAGCTCTAATGTATGTAAAGAGGCAATCAAGAAATACTCCAGTGCGGCAGCCGGAAAGTTCAATCTGGTACTTGGTTCACAAAATGCGTCTTATAAGGAACTCGACACGGACCGTGCGACCGGTTGTATCCGTGATTTGGAACATGCATACAGCAAGGATGGCGGTCTGGCAGTTTTGAAGGGAAATATAGCTCAGGACGGTTGCGTTGTCAAGACTGCCGGTGTAGACGAGAGTATCTGGAAATTTACGGGGCCGGCGAAAGTCTTCGACTCACAAGATGCGGCTTGTGACGGTATTCTGGCTGGAAAGGTGGTCAGTGGAGACGTCGTCGTCATCACTCACGAAGGGCCGAAAGGTGGACCGGGTATGCAAGAGATGCTTTATCCTACTTCTTATATCAAATCCCGCCATCTGGGTAAGGAGTGTGCATTGATTACCGACGGGCGTTTCAGTGGTGGTACTTCCGGACTAAGTATCGGACATGTTTCTCCCGAAGCGGCTGCCGGTGGTAATATCGGCAAGATTAAGGATGGGGACATTATCGAAATTGATATACCGAACCGTTCTATCAATGTGAAGTTGACGGATGAAGAGCTTGCAGCACGCCCTATGACTCCGGTAACCCGCAACCGTGAAGTCTCCAAAGCATTGAAAGCATATGCCAGTATGGTGAGTTCCGCTGACAAAGGGGCTGTGAGGCTGATTGATTAAAAGCCCCCCTTTCCGAAAGCGAGGGGAGGAAAGAATGAAACAAATTTTTCAAGCTACTATTGAGCTTTTAAATATAATGAATAGATAAAGTATGGCTGATAATAATAAAAAGAGTAACTTTTCCTCCCTCTCCCAAGGAGAGGGTCGGGGTGAGGCTCTAATAACAGGCGCAGAAGCATTGATGCGCTCTCTGGAGCATCAGGGAGTAAAGACCATTTTCGGTTATCCGGGAGGGAGCATCATGCCGGTATTCGATGCCTTATACGACCACCGGAAGGAATTGAACCACATCTTGGTTCGCCATGAACAAGGAGCAACCCATGCGGCACAAGGCTTTGCACGTGTATCAGGCGAGGTTGGCGTTTGTCTGGTTACCAGTGGACCGGGTGCTACCAATACTATCACGGGCATTGCAGATGCCATGATTGACAGTACGCCTATCGTTGTCATTGCCGGCCAGGTAGGGACGAACTTCTTGGGTACGGATGCATTTCAGGAAGTGGACTTGGTAGGCATTACTCAGCCTATCACGAAATGGAGTTACCAGATTCGTCGTGCAGAAGATGTGGCCTGGGCAGTGGCACGTGCTTTCTATGTGGCAAAGAGCGGACGTCCGGGACCGGTCGTGCTGGATTTTGCTAAAAACGCCCAAGTGGAGAAAACAGAATATGCGCCTACTAAGGTGGACTATGTCCGTAGCTATCTTCCCGTTCCCGAAATGGAGCCGGAGGCCATACGGAAGGCTGCTGAATTAATAAATGGTGCGGAACGGCCTTTGGTGCTGGTAGGACAAGGCGTGGAGCTGGGAGAAGCCCAGCAAGAGCTTCGTGCTTTCATTGAGAAAGCCGGAATGCCTGCCGGATGCACTTTATTGGGACTTTCCGCATTACCTACGAACCATCCGTTGAACAAAGGAATGCTTGGTATGCACGGTAACCTGGGGCCCAATATCAATACCAATAAATGTGATGTCCTTATCGCCGTAGGCATGCGCTTTGATGACCGTGTGACGGGTAAATTGGAAACATATGCCAAGCAGGCGAAGATTATCCACTTTGATATTGACCCTGCCGAAATAGATAAGAATGTAAAGACCGATGTTGCTGTCCTGGGAGATTGCAAAGAGACACTGGCTGCCGTTACCCAATTGCTGGAACCCGCCAACCATCAGGAATGGATTGACAGTTTCCGGCAATACGAGGAAGTGGAAGAGGAAAAGGTAATCCGTCCGGAATTACATCCGGCAGGAAAAGCGCTAAGCATGGGTGAGGTGGTGCGTGCTGTGAGTGAGGCTACCCATAACGAGGCGATATTGGTGACTGATGTCGGCCAGAATCAGATGATGTCCGCCCGTTATTTCAAATACAGCAAGGAACGTAGCATTGTTACTTCCGGTGGCCTGGGTACTATGGGCTTCGGCCTTCCGGCAGCTATCGGTGCCACTTTTGGACGTCCGGACCGCACGGTATGCGTATTCATGGGAGACGGCGGCTTGCAGATGAACCTGCAGGAACTGGGTACCATCATGGAGCAAAAAGCTCCGGTGAAGATGATTCTGTTGAACAATAACTTCCTGGGCAATGTTCGTCAATGGCAGGCGATGTTCTTCAATCGTCGTTATTCGTTTACTCCGATGATGAATCCGGATTATATGAAGATTGCTTCGGCATATGATATTCCTGCACGCAGGGTAATGACCCGCGAGGAGCTGGCAAAAGCGATTGACGAGATGATAGCGACTGACGGACCGTTCCTGCTCGAAGCTTGTGTGGAGGAAGAAGGAAATGTAATGCCGATGACACCTCCGGGCGGTTCGGTCAATCAGATGTTGTTGGAATGCTGAAGTCATGCGAAATTAAAGAATTTACTCTATCTATGGATAAAAAACTATATACAATCATTGTTCATTCGGAAAACTTTGCCGGTTTGCTGAATCAGGTGACGGCTGTGTTTACCCGCCGGCAGATAAACATCGAGAGTTTGAATGTATCGGCCTCCTCCATCAAGGGGGTACATAAATATACCATTACCGCTTGGACGGACAAGGATACCATTGAAAAGGTGACCAAGCAGATTACCAAGAAAATAGATGTGCTGCAAGCCCATTATTTCACGGATGATGAAATCTATCAGCACGAGATTGCCCTCTATAAAATAACGACTCCTACGCTGGAAGAAAAACCGGAGGTGTCTAAAGTAATCCGTAAGTACAATGCCCGTATTGTGGAGGTGAATGCTGTATTTGCCATTGTTGAGAAGAATGGCATGAGTGAGGAAATCACCAATCTTTATGAGGAGTTGCGCCAGTTGGATTGCGTACTTCAGTTCGTCCGTTCGGGTCGCGTAGCCATTACGACCAGCTGCTTTGAGCGTGTCAATGAATATCTGGCGGACCGTGAAGCAAAATATCGTCAAAGTAAACACTAGGAATCATGATGAGCGAGAACAATAAGATAGGTACCTACAAGTTTGTTGCCGAACCGTTTCATGTCGACTTTACCGGACGGCTGACAATGGGAGTATTGGGCAACCATTTGTTGAATTGTGCGGGTTTCCATGCCAGCGACCGCGGTTTTGGCATCGCGACTCTAAACGAGGACAATTATACTTGGGTATTGTCCCGTCTGGCTGTCGAACTGGATGAAATGCCTTATCAGTACGAAGATTTCTCCATTCAGACTTGGGTGGAGAATGTCTATCGCCTTTTTACAGACCGTAATTTCGCTATCATCGATAAGGAGGGCAAGAAGATTGGGTATGCACGTTCCGTTTGGGCGATGATTAGCATGAATACCCGTAAGCCGGCAGATTTGCTGGCTCTTCATAGTGGCAGCATTGTAGATTATGTTTGCGATGAGCCTTGCCCGATAGAAAAACCTTCGCGGATAAAGGTGGCCTCAAAGGAACCGGTTGCTGCTTTGGTAGCCAAATACAGTGATATTGACATTAACGGGCATGTGAACAGCATCCGTTACATCGAGCATATCCTTGATTTGTTCCCGATAGAGATGTATAAGGAGAAGCGCATCCGTCGTTTTGAAATGGCATATGTAGCCGAAAGCTATTATGGGGATGAGTTGACTTTGTTCATGGATGATGCCGGTGAGGGCGTTTACGATGTGGAGGTGAAAAAGAATGGCAGCGAAGTGGTCTGTCGCTCTAAAGTGATATTTACAGAGAAATAAATAAATTTATCAACGTTGGCGTAAGCCACAAATAAAAATTAAAACAAAAAATGGCACAATTGAATTTTGGCGGTGTTATTGAGAATGTAATGACCCGCGAAGAATTTCCTTTGGAAAAAGCACGTGAGATTTTGAAAGATGAAACAATTGCAGTAATCGGTTATGGCGTACAAGGCCCGGGCCAGGCTTGCAACTTGCGTGATAACGGTTTCAATGTGATTGTAGGACAACGTCCGGGTAAGACATACGAAAAGGCGGTGGCTGACGGATGGGTACCGGGTGAGACTTTGTTCGGCATCGAAGAGGCTTGCCAGAAAGGTACTATCGTCATGTGTCTGTTGTCTGACGCAGCTGTAATGTCTGTATGGCCGACTATCAAACCTTATTTGACTCCCGGAAAGGCTCTTTACTTCTCTCATGGTTTTGCTATTACCTGGAACGACCGTACCGGCGTGGTTCCTCCTAAAGATATTGATGTTATTATGGTTGCTCCCAAAGGTTCCGGTACTTCACTTCGTACCATGTTCCTCGAAGGGCGTGGCTTGAACTCATCATATGCCGTCTATCAGGATGCTACGGGTAAGGCTTTTGACAAGACGATTGCACTGGGTATCGGTATTGGTTCGGGATATTTGTTCGAGACAACTTTCATCCGCGAAGCCACTTCCGACTTGACCGGTGAACGCGGTTCATTGATGGGTGCTATCCAGGGATTGCTGTTGGCTCAGTATGAAGTATTGCGCGAAAACGGCCATACTCCTTCTGAAGCATTCAATGAAACAGTGGAAGAGTTGACTCAATCTTTGATGCCATTGTTTGCCAAGAACGGTATGGACTGGATGTATGCCAACTGTTCTACTACGGCACAGCGTGGTGCGCTGGATTGGATGACCCCGTTTCATGATGCCATCAAGCCGGTTGTACAGAAATTGTATGCAAGTGTGAAGTCGGGCAACGAAGCTCAGATTTCTATCGACAGTAACTCCAAACCCGATTATCGTGAGAAGCTGAATGCAGAATTGAAAGCCTTGCGTGAAAGCGAAATGTGGCAGACAGCTGTTACAGTTCGTAAACTTCGTCCGGAAAACAATTAATCAGCTTTATATAAATAGGTGAAATACCCTCTTCGGTGTTACCGGAGGGGGTATTTCTTTATTATTGATTCCCTATATTTTGAATAAACTCCAGTAGCTTCCGGTAAAAACCGTGATGTTTCAGCGTATCTGCCTCTCCCATTATCACCAGCTTCATACGTGCCCGGGTGATGGCTACATTCATTCTCCTTAAATCATTCAGGAATCCTATCTGCCCTTCTTCGTTGGCACGGACAAGGCTGATGAAGATAACATCGCGCTCTTGCCCTTGGAAGCCATCCACCGTATTTACAGTGAACAAGCTGCGATAAGGCTTGAGTGAAGCGTCTGCCTTTATCTTGTTGCGGAGATATTGCACTTGTGCCTTGTAAGGGGAGATGATGCCGATGTCTATTTTTTCTTCCAGAATGCGGTTGCCACCGATACGGTTGATGTAGATTTTCAGTTCTGATAGGAGCAGGTCCGCTTCCGCCTTATTAATGCGTCCGAAAGTCTCTCCCACAAATTCTTCTTTGAAATCCATTTCGGAGGTGTCAATCCAGTGGATGGGGGTATCCCAGTCCAGGATGCCCCGGTAACGCACTTCGGGAGCGGCTTCCAACTCGCCATTATAAAACCATTGGGAAGGAAATTTCATGATTTCCTCGTGCATGCGGTATTGTACTTTCAGCAAAGAGACAACGGCAGGTTTGTTGGACACCACTTTCTCCATCAATGTTCGTTCCAGACCTCCACGGGCAGCTTCGTAGCATTTTATGGTGGGCGGAAGTTGGCAGTGGTCACCCGCCAATACCACGCGGTCTGCTTTTCGGATAGCTATCCAGCAGGCAGCTTCTAAGGCCTGGGCTGCTTCATCAATGAAAAGGGTGCCGAAACGGCGTCCGTTCAGCAGCCGGTGATTGCTGCTTACTAGCGTGGAGGCTATGACATGTGCCCCATCAAAAAGCTCTGCATTGATTTGTATTTCCAATGCGGTGGCGCGGTCGCGCAGGCGGCTCATACGGCTGCGTACTCCTTCGCGTTCGTCATAGCTGCCACGGCGGGCACGGCTGCCCAGTTCACGGAGATTTTTCCGGATGCTCCACAGCTCCGGATAAAGCGGATGGTTCTCGAAACGACGCTCGTAGGTAAAGGAAAGCATCTTGTCGTTGACACGGGTCGGATTGCCGATACGCAGGACATTGACGCCACGGTCCACAAGTTTTTCCGAAATCCAGTCGACGGCAGTATTGCTTTGGGCACATACCAGTACCTGCGGTTCCCGATGCAGGGTTTCGTAGATGGCTTCCACTAAGGTGGTCGTTTTTCCGGTTCCTGGAGGACCATGTACAATGGCCACGTCGCGAGCACACAGCACTTTGTTTACAGCTGTTTCCTGCGTGGAGTTCACCCAGGGAAACCGTACGGGATAGAGCTCTCGGAAACCGGCTTTCGAGGTTCCCAGCAATATGTCCCGCAATTCGGCCAGGCGGTTGCCTTTGGAGCGTAACGTATCTTCCAAGGCTTCGAACATGGTCCGATAGGATGTTTCGTCGAAATAAAGTTGCACGCCGAGGTTGTCCGTTTCCTGCACTTCCATCACGGCACCGGCTCCGGGCATTATCGCTACCATCCGTGTCTCGTCGGCATAGCTTACGGTAGCGGTGAAGTTCATATAGGTTATTTTTCCATCGGCAGACTGGCGGAAAAAACATACGGGACGGCCGAACTCAAAATTATGTTCTATATCGGTATTTTCTGTGTGTGTAATTTCTATTACTAATTGATTCAGTGAATTATAGTAACTTCGTCCCGGAGTGGCAGGATACCAGCAAAGTCCCCGTTTCACTTTCCGGGCAACCCCCATGTTTTCGGTTTGGCGTTTGAATTCCTCTTTTTCGTATTCGTATTCCATGCGCAGCAAAAGTTGCTGCTGTTGGAGGTGAATAATAGGACTATTTGAATCTTGTTCCTTCATGGTTGCAAAGGTAATCATTCTTCGCTTCCGACGGAAAAAATGCTTTATTTTGTTAAACTATTCAGCCTTTTTATTTGTTTATGATATTAATTTGTAATCTTTACAATAATGAAAAACTAAAAAATAGTGGTTATGGTATATGATTTAACGATGCTCAAAACGTTTTATGCCGCTTATTCGGAGAAGATAGAACGCGTACGGAACGTACTGCGGCGTCCGATGACTTTAGCAGAGAAAATTTTGTATGCTCATTTGTATGATGGGGATAAAGTGAAGAACTACAGACGGGGAGAAGACTATGTGAATTTCCGTCCCGACCGTGTGGCCATGCAGGATGCAACGGCTCAAATGGCCTTATTGCAATTTATGAATGCAGGCCGTGAGCAGGTTGCCGTGCCTTCCACTGTGCACTGTGACCATTTGATTCAAGCATATAAAGGTGCAAAAGAAGATATCGTGACTGCTACGAAGACCAACGAGGAGGTCTATAATTTTCTCCGTGATGTTTCCTCCCGCTATGGCATAGGTTTTTGGCAGCCGGGAGCAGGCATTATTCACCAGGTGGTATTGGAGAACTACGCATTTCCGGGTGGGATGATGGTAGGCACGGACTCTCATACGCCCAATGCCGGAGGTTTGGGCATGGTGGCCATTGGTGTGGGTGGTGCCGATGCGGTGGATGTGATGACCGGCATGGAATGGGAACTGAAAATGCCGCGTCTGATAGGCGTACACTTGAAGGGTAAATTGAGTGGCTGGGTAGCTCCCAAAGACGTTATTCTGAAGTTGGCGGGTATTCTTACTGTAAAAGGGGGAACCAATGCCATCATTGAATATTTTGGACCGGGAACCGCTTCGTTGTCTGCCACTGGAAAGGCTACCATCTGCAATATGGGGGCAGAGGTGGGGGCGACTACCTCCCTTTTCCCTTACGATGAGCGCATGGGTACCTACTTGAAAGCTACCGGACGTGAAGAAGTGGCAAAAATGGCTGTTTCCGTAGCTGCCGACCTTCGCGCCGACGACGAAGTGCTGGCAAATCCGGAAAAATATTACGACCGCATCATTGAAATAGACCTCTCGCTGTTGGAACCGTATATCAATGGGCCCTTTACGCCGGATGCAGCAACACCGATATCGAAATTTGCCGAGGTAGTGATAACCAATAACTATCCCCGCCGGATGGAAGTCGGTCTGATAGGGTCGTGCACCAATTCGTCCTATCAGGATTTGAGCCGTGCGGCCTCCCTTGCCCGGCAGGTAAAGGAAAAGAATTTGAAGGTTGCTTCCCCGCTGATTGTCAATCCCGGCTCGGAGCAGATACGTGCTACTGCTGAACGCGACGGCATGATTGCCGCTTTCGAAGATATTGGCGCAACGATAATGGCGAATGCCTGCGGACCTTGTATTGGCCAGTGGAAGCGCCATACTGATGACCCCGAACGCAAAAATTCCATCGTCACCTCTTTTAACCGTAATTTTGCCAAACGTGCCGACGGCAATCCCAATACTTTTGCTTATGTGGCTTCTCCCGAAATTACCATGGCGCTGACCATTGCAGGCGACCTCTGTTTCGACCCCTTGCGGGATACGCTGGTCAATGCCAAAGGAGAGGTTGTGAAACTGTCCGAACCAGTCGGTGAGGAATTGCCGGCACACGGATTCATCGGAGGACAAAAAGGATATATTGCTCCAAACAAGGGACAGACGGAAATTACGGTCAATCCTCATTCACAGCGCTTGCAACTGCTGACTCCCTTCCCTGCCTGGGATGGCATGGACTTGCTGAATATGCCTTTATTGATTAAAGTGCAAGGGAAATGTACCACCGACCACATCTCTATGGCGGGGCCATGGCTCCGTTTCCGGGGACATTTGGAGAATATTTCGGACAATATGCTGATGGGGGCTGTCAATGCTTTCAATGGAGAGACGAACAAGGTTTGGAACCGCTCCACCAATACCTATGGAACAGTGTCAGGCACTGCGAAGCTGTATAAATCAGAAGGCATCCCTTCCATTGTCGTTGCCGAAGAGAATTATGGTGAAGGTTCCAGCCGTGAGCATGCTGCCATGGAACCACGCTTCCTGAATGTACGCGCCATTTTGGCGAAAAGCTTTGCCCGTATCCATGAGACGAATTTAAAGAAACAAGGCATGTTGGCGCTGACCTTTACGGATAAGGCCGATTATGACAAGATTCGGGAACGCGACCTGATTTCTGTCATGGGGTTGAAAGATTTTGCTTCGGGACGTACGTTGAAGGTGGTTCTTCATCACGAGGACGGGAGTAAAGAAAGTTTTGAAGTACAACATACGTATAACGAACAGCAGATAGCCTGGTTCCGGGCCGGTTCTGCACTTAATGCAAGATAGAATATGGAAAAAATTACTGTACCTTTTATTACCGGCGATGGAGTGGGAGCAGAAGTGACCCCATCCATGCAGGCTGTCGTGAATGCCGCTGTCAAGAAATCCTATGGTGACCGGCGTGGCATTGAATGGAAAGAAGTGCTGGCAGGAGAACGTGCTTTCCACGAAACCGGCTCCTGGTTGCCGGACGAAACCATGGAAGCCTTCCGCACCTATAAGGTGGGCATCAAAGGTCCTTTGACAACTCCCGTCGGTGGAGGTATCCGTTCCTTGAACGTAGCCTTGCGTCAGACGCTCGATTTGTATGTCTGCCAACGTCCGGTACGTTGGTATAAGGGCATTGTTTCTCCACTCAAAGAGCCACAGAAGGTGGATATGTGCGTATTCCGTGAGAATACCGAGGATATTTATGCAGGCATCGAATGGGAAGCCGGAACTCCGGAGGCTGAAAAGTTCTATCGTTTTCTCCGTGATGACATGGGGGTGACAAAAGTCCGTTTTCCCGAAACCTCCTCGTTTGGCGTGAAGCCCGTTTCAAGAGAAGGAACAGAGCGCTTGGTGCGTGCCGCCTGCCAATACGCCCTTGAGCATCATCTGCCTTCCGTGACGTTGGTACACAAAGGAAACATCATGAAATTTACGGAAGGCGGCTTCAAGAAGTGGGGGTACGAACTGGCAGAACGTGAGTTTGGTAAAGAACTTGCAGAAGGGCGTCTGGTCATCAAGGACTGCATTGCCGATGCATTCTTGCAGAACACGTTGCTTATCCCCGAAGAATATTCCGTGATTGCCACGTTGAATCTGAACGGCGATTATGTGTCCGACCAACTGGCTGCCATGGTAGGCGGCATCGGCATTGCACCGGGTGCGAATATCAACTATAAAACAGGGCATGCCATTTTTGAGGCTACTCACGGGACGGCTCCGAACATTGCCGGGAAAGACATTGTGAATCCCTGTTCCATCATCCTTTCCGCTGTGATGATGCTTGAATATCTGGGTTGGAAGGAAGCAGCCTCTCTTATAGAGAACGCCTTGGAGGAAAGTTTCACAGAAGCCCGTGCTACTGCCGACTTGGCACGTTTTATGCCGGGTGGCGTCTCGCTGTCCACTTCGACTTTCACCCGGGAGATTGTAAGGAGAATAGAAAATGGGAATAACGAATAAAACGAAACGATTATGAAGAAGGAGTATCTGATTTACAAGCTTTCCGAAGATTTGAAGGAAGCTACCCGGATTGAGAATGAACTGTTCAGGAAGTTTGATGTGAAGCGCGGTTTGCGTAATGAGGACGGCACGGGAGTCTTGGTGGGGTTGACCAAAATAGGCAATGTGGTCGGCTATGAACGCATCCCCGGTGGAGGGCTGAAGCCTATTCCCGGCAAATTGTTCTACCGCGGTTATGATGTGGATGACTTGGCACACGCCATCATCAAAGAGAAGCGTTTCGGTTTTGAGGAAATTGCCTACTTGTTGCTTTCCGGTCGCCTGCCCGACAAGGAAGAACTCTCTTCTTTCCGTGAACTCATCAACGACAACATGCCGCTGGAGCAGAAGACCAAGATGAATATCATTGAACTCGAAGGAAACAACATTATGAACATCCTGGCGCGCAGCGTGCTCGAGATGTATCGTTTTGACCCTGATGCAGATGACACTTCCCGCGATAATCTGATGCGGCAGAGCATTGAGCTTATTTCGAAATTCCCGACCATCATTGCGTATGCCTATAACATGCTTCGCCATGCCACCCATGGCCGTTCACTGCATATCCGCCATCCGCAGGAAAACCTTTCCATTGCCGAGAATTTCCTCTATATGCTGAAGAAGGACTACACGGAGCTGGATGCCCGCACGCTCGACCTGCTGCTGGTTCTTCAGGCCGAGCACGGTGGTGGTAACAACTCCACTTTTACCGTACGTGTCACTTCTTCTACCGGGACGGATACTTACTCTTCGATAGCGGCAGGTATCGGTTCCTTGAAAGGGCCGCTTCATGGAGGTGCCAATATCCAGGTTGCCGATATGTTCCACCATCTGCAGGAAAACATTCAGGACTGGACGAATGTGGATGAGATTGATACTTACTTCACCCGCATGCTCAACAAGGAAGCCTATAACAAGACCGGCTTGATATATGGTATCGGACATGCCGTCTATACCATTTCCGACCCGCGCGCCATTCTGCTGAAAGAGCTTGCCCGCGACCTTGCCCGCGAAAAAGGGAAAGAACGCGAGTTCGCTTTCCTTGAACTGCTCGAGGAGCGCGCCATTGATGTGTTTGGCCGTGTGAAGAATAATGGAAAGACGGTTTCGAGCAATGTGGATTTCTATTCGGGCTTTGTCTACGAGATGATTGGGCTGCCGCAGGAAATCTTCACGCCTTTGTTTGCCATGGCACGTATTGTCGGTTGGTGTGCACATCGCAATGAAGAATTGAACTTTGAAGGTAAGCGTATTATCCGTCCTGCCTATAAGAATGTTTTGGATGAGGTGGCTTATGTGCCCATTAAGAAACGGTAAGGATTAGACTTGTATCTTTTAAATCGTTCCATCACGGGGGAAAAATCGTTCCACCATGGTGGAACGATTTTTTCTCCATGGTGGAATGAAATTTACTCCATGATGGAACGATTAGATTTTCGTATCTCTACTGCTTAATCTTCTCAGTAAAAAACACTGGTTTTTGCATGAAAAATCGGCATAAGGCGCAAAGAAAAGCAAAGTTCTACATAAATAAATGCAGG
>ERZ791614.539-NODE-539-length-24530-cov-3.068846_pt1 | contig 24530 bp, 20 predicted proteins | sample MGYA00510274_ERZ791614 | MGnify/ENA primary metagenome ERZ791614 (study PRJEB30046, sample SAMN00715221) | human gut metagenome | study: EMG produced TPA metagenomics assembly of the A metagenome-wide association study of gut microbiota in type 2...
AGAAAGAAGCGAGTCTGTTACTGCCAGCCAAGGACTCGAGACATCCAACAGCTTGCGGTCGATTGCACGGAGCGCCGGCTCCGCCTGCTTAATCCAGGACAATGCTTCGTTGTAAGACACGGTAGAAAGAAATTCCAGAATCGCCGGCAAGAAGTGCGGAACGTCTTTTTCGGAAAAGTCCTGTCCATGTTCGTGGTAGAGATTTTCCAGAAGCCTCAGAGCTTCTGCCGATTCATGATTTTGCTGCGTCAGATCAAGCGTCTTGTAATCTTCCTCAAAAGAAGCCAAATAAACGTTCTGAAGGGCAGATATCGGAGCTGCCGACAAAGCCACAGTGAATGTTTTCAGGTTTTCCTTCGTGTGAGGGTCCAGATGGCACGAGTTTTGCAAAATATGATCAATTTTGCTCAGCTCGTTTAATGTTTGATGCCTCGGGTAGACCAATAATCTCGCAAGCGCGCTAAGTTCTGTTGTCATCTGAAAACTCGATAGTAGAAAAACACCCTGTGTTATATGCGAACATAATAAAACAAAATATAGGGAAAACCATTAAGCAAGAACCATTATTGCCCGTTTTGACAAAACTTCTGGAAAATTTGTACCTCTCGGAGCCTCAACGGATGTGATAACCTCGCGCCATGCCGAAGGAAACAAAAGTTATTCAAAAATGCCGAGAGACGCTGAGGGCGGTTTTCGGCCATGAAGATTATCGCGAAGGTCAGGAGGCGATTATCGAGGCGCTTCTGGAAGGAAGGGATGTGCTGGCCGTTCTGCCCACAGGAGCGGGGAAGAGTTTGTGTTTTCAGCTGCCGGCATTGGTTAAGGACGGCATGGCCGTCGTCTTTGAGCCGCTGATCTCTCTTATGAAAGACCAAGTGGATGCGCTGAAAAAGAAAAACGTTGCGGCCGCTTATCTTAGCTCGAACATGGAATGGGATGAAATTTCTTCCACAGTAGAGCTCATACGAGACGAGAAGATCAAGATTCTTTATGTCTCTCCCGAGCGTCTTTCTAATCCTTTTTTTTGCCGACTTCTGGAGGACAGCCGCGTTTCTTTGTTTGCGTATGACGAGGCGCACTGCGTTTCGAGCTGGGGACACGACTTCAGGCCTGAGTATCGCCTCTTGAGCGCTTTAAAAGAACGTTTTCCTTCGATCCCGAGAATTGCTCTTACGGCAACCGCAGATGCCATTAGTTCACGAGATATCTGTGAAAAACTTTTGGTTGAACCTTATGTGCATGCTGCCAGCCTTGAGAGAAAAAATCTCCGAATTACTGTTGTCCGCAGAAAGCGGAGCAATGAACAGCTTCTGGCCTTTATCAAAGAAAAGCATGCCGGAGAAAGCGGCATCGTTTACACGAGCTCTCGAGCTAAAGCGGAAACGGTATGTGCCTTTCTCGCAGCGGAAGGAATTAATTGCCTTTGTTATCATGCCGGGCTGAGCCGAGAGCAAAGGGAGCTGAGCCAGACCCGTTTCCTGCATGAAAAGGACGCCGTGATTGTGGCGACAATTGCCTTCGGCATGGGAATTGACAAGGCGGATGTTCGTTTCGTTGCACATACCTCTCTGCCTAAAAGCATTGAGAACTACGTCCAGGAAATCGGAAGAGCCGGACGAGACGGTCAAAAGGCGGAAGCATGGCTTTGTTTTAGCGGAGGCGATGCATTCTTTCAGAAGAAACGCATTGCGGAAAGTGAAGCCGAGGACTGGTATAAGAACCTCTCCGAAGTGAAGCAGGACGTAATGCAGGGCTACGCTGAAAGCACGGAATGCCGCAGAAACCTTCTTCTGGCTTACTTCGGAGAAAAATCGAAAGAGAAGTGCGGTCAGTGCGACAATTGTCGCGTCACCGAGAAAAGCAGGGATGCCTCGACTGCCGTAAAAAAGTTCCTCTCTACGGTATGGCGGTCGTACGAGAAATCGAAGCTCTATTTGAATGCTGCTCAGGTGATTGAAATCCTGCAAGGCATCGAAACGCCGTTCAACCGACAGCATGATTTCCAAGAACTCAGTACGTGGAAAATCGGGGTCGAGTTTTCTGAGAGCCAGCTGCGTGCGGTTTACCGCTATCTGCTTTTGAAAGAAGCTTTGGGGGTGGAATTTACTTCCGACAACGGGCTTTTCTTAACCGATAAAAGCCGCCGCTTCCTGAGCTCGTCTGAACCTGTTTTTCTCTCCGCGCACGGATCGGGACAGAGAAAAAGCCGAAACTTTTGATTTCGGCTTGCGCATGCAACAGTTTTGTCCATTCAAACAATCTTATTTTGCTTCTTCTGTTTTATCAACGACAGGTGTCGATCCCGGCTGCTTTCCCGTTTTCGGTGTTCCGGTTGTTCCGGAACGCGGTTTCTGCTTACGGGAAGCCAAGATTTTATCGAAGAGCCAGTTCGGGATAAGACGAAGGATCTTAGACAGAACGCCCATTTCCCAAGGAATCGTGGCGTATTTCTTGCCCGCCATAATCACTTTGACGGCTTCTTTTGCAAAGGCTTCCGGTTCCATGATGAACGGCATCTTGTACGGATTATGGGCAGTCAACGGCGTTCGAACGAATCCTGGAGAGATCGTCACGACTTTGATGTCGTATTTCTGCATTTCTACGCGAAGGCTTTCGCAGTATGTAATCGCTGCGGATTTGCTGGCGCAGTAAGCTTCACTGCCCGGGAGCCCGCGAATGCCGGCGACGCTTGCAATCCCGACCAGAGTTCCGCGCCTGCGTTTGATCATCGGATCGATAAATGCATGGAAAGTAGATGCCATTGCAAAGACATTGGTATCGAAAACTTTGTCAAAGACGTCCAGGTCTTCGCGATACTGCGTTTTTACGCCGACAGAAATACCTGCGCAGGCAATGGCGATATCGACGCCGCCGCAGGCCGCATCGAATTTACGGGCTTCTTCGATTAAACGATCGCGATCCGTTACGTCGCAGACAATCGCCGTATGGAGTTCAGGATTAGGAAGTTCTGCGATCAGTTCTTTGAGCTTGTCTTCACGTCTGGCAACAAGACCAAGCGTCGCGCCGTTCGCGGCAAATTCTTTTGCCAAAGCTTGTCCGATGCCGCTTGATGCTCCGGTCAGGAAAATGTTCATTTGCTACTCCGCGGCCGGGCATTCCGTGCCCGGCGAATAGATATTCTTAATGGAGATAATCATACACAGCTTATCGCGGGCGGCGAATGCCGCGGCTCCAAGAAGCTGCAGAAAAAGAAAAAGGAGGCGAACCTCCTTTGAACCGAAGCCGCTTATTTCTTGGCGGCTCGTTCTTTTTCGATAAGGTAGTTCATGACCTGAATCGCACCTTCCCGAGTACCGACCATGTGCGGGGCAGTGATGTACTTACCGTTGACCGCATTTGCGGGCGTACCGTCGATCTCATAGGCCTGCCAAGTCTTGAAAGCGCGATCATTCTTGACTTTGGTGGAGAAAGAATTGGCGTTTTTGAGGAATTCTTCCTTATTCAAGCCGTTCTGTGCAAAAAAATCCGCAATGCTGTTGAGATCGGGGAATTCTTTTCTTTCCTTGATGACGGCGTTAAAAAGCATCTCGTGGTAAGGATGCAGCTTATGCATGGCTTCTAAGGCGTAATAAGTCTTTGTGAAATGGAAGCTCTTCGGGGTCCATGCGACAGGAATTTGACGGAAAACGACATCGTCCGGAAGTTTTTCACTCCAGGGCAGGACATCTTTCTCATAGGTGTAGCAGTGAGGGCAGGTATAGGCGAAGAAAGTTAAGACTTCGATCTTCTTGGGGTCCTGCGTTTGCACCGGAGTTTTCAAAACGGTGTAGTCCTGTCCTGCGACCGGATTTTCGGCAGAAGCGTATCCGACGATCGGAAGTAAAAGACAAGTGGACAATAAAATTCTTCGAAGCATAAGTTTTGACCTACTAATACGAAAGAACCGGAGGGAGACTCTCCCTTCGGTCCGGTGAATAAAAAGTTATTTGATGCGTCCGACAGTCGCCGTGATGGAGTTAGCCTGAAGCTTGGACTTGACATCGTTGGCTTCTTGGGCCGTGCCGTACGGTCCGAGACGAACGCGATAAAGTGTTTTTGGCCCGTCGGTTCTGGGAATTACCCGAGCCTCGAAACCTAAGAATCCGAGCTCAGCTCTCCGAGCTTCGGCGTCAACCTGAGTGCTGAAGGCTCCGGCCTGTACCACAAAGCGTGAGCCCTGTTCAATCTGAAGTTTGGTTTCTTCGGCGGCCTGTTCGCTTGTCGGCGGTTCGACCGTTACGACTCGGCTCTTTGGAGCGCTTCCCGGGGGCGCCGCCGCTGGCAGAAAGCGGTTTATTCGGATCGGGAATAGTGCCGCCGGCGATGGGATTGATTTTTTCGCTGGCTTGGTTAACTTTATTTACGAATGGGATCGGAGCCTTAGTGATGTACAGCGCTGCAGCTGCGCAGCAGCCGACACCGATGACTCCTCCTACGAGGAATCCGTAAAACCAGGTTCCAAATCCGCCGCCGGAATTTCTTGCCATGGAGCTTAAACCTTATTTAGTTGAGTCAGCCGGCTGATCGGCACGAGACAATCTTTCGGGGGCAGAGATGCCCAAGATTTCCAGTCCGTTGCGCAGAACTTGTCGAGTGGCGACCAAAAGGGCCAAGCGGGCGTTGCGCAGTTTCTCATCATCCACCAACACTCTTTCGGCATTGTAGAAAGAATGGAAATCCGCAGCCAGTTCCTTCAGGTATGTGACCAGAGCCAAAGGAGAAAGGTCATCAGCACCGTTTGCCAAAGCCGTCGGGAAATCAGAAAGCTTGCTCATCAGTCTGAGTTCAGTCGGAGCGGTCAAAGAAGACAGGTCTTCAGAGGCCATTTCTTCAACGGAAGGAACCGATACGCCTTTTTCCTGCGCCTGTGCAAAGACAGAGCAGATTCTTGCATGTGCGTACTGCAGATAATAGACCGGATTTTCGTCGGACTGGCTAAGCGCTAAATCGACATCAAAAACAAACTCCGCGTCCGCTCTGCGGTTAACCATGAAAAGACGCGCAGCATCCTTTCCGACCCAATTGACCAAGTCGGAAAGTGTGACGTACGTGCCGCTGCGTTTGCTCATCTTAACCGGCTGTCCGTCTTTAACTACCTGAAGCATCTTGTGCAGCATGTATTCCGGGAAAGTTTTCGGGATATTGAAACCGAACTCTCCCGATGCCGCCTGGATACCCGCGCGAACGCGGGCGACTGTTCCGTGGTGATCGGAGCCCTGAATATTTAAAGCTCGGTTAAAGCCGCGCTCAAACTTAGCTAAGTGATAAGCAACATCAGGCACGAAGTAGGTGTAAGAACCATCGGCCTTACGCATGACACGGTCTTTATCGTCACCGTAATCCGTACTCTTAAACCATAAAGCGCCGTCTTTTTCGTATGTTTTACCTGCGTTTTGAATCGCCTGAACTGCTTTGGCAACTCTGCCGTCAGAGTAAAGAGAGCTTTCCAGATAATAGTTGTCGAACGCTACGCCGAGCGCTGTCAGATCCTTGTGCTGTTCTTCTCTGAGATAAGCCACGGCATAAGCGCGGATGTTTTCGAGGTCATCTGGGTTGCCGTTGCTTTCTACTATCTTTCCGTCAAAAGTATGGATCGGTTTCTTAGCGAGAAAATCCTGTGCGATGTCGAGGACATAAGCGCCCTTGTAACCGTCTTCAGGAAATTCGAACGGCTTATTCTGGAGTTCGTAGCATCGCGCCTGAACACTGATGGCCAGATTATGAATCTGGTTGCCGGCGTCGTTGTAATAAAACTCTCGGGTGACAGCCCAGCCTTGGCTTTTAAGCAGGCGCGACAGAACGTCACCCAGCGCACCCTGTCTTGCATGACCCAAATGAAGCGGTCCGGTCGGGTTGGCTGAAACATATTCTAGAAGAATGGATTCTCCCGTGTGCGCATCGGAGCAGCCGTAGGCCGGCCCTTCTTTCAAAATTTCTCGAACAACATCCTGCTTAAGAGAAGGTGCAAGTTTGAGATTGATAAATCCGGGACCGGCAATCTCGATAGCAGAAAACATCTCAGAGTCAGCGGTTTCCTTTCGAAGCTGTTCGACCAGTTTTTCCGCTATGACCCTCGGAGGCTGCTTCATGGCTTTTGCACATTGGAGCGCCACTGTACAGGCAATGTCACCGTGGCTCTGCTGCTTGGGCCGCTCAAGAACAATTTTGGTGTTCTCCGGAGCACCGACGGCGGCCAGAGCATTCTTGAAAAGCTCGGTGATTTTAGTTTTCTGTGAGGCAAGCATAAAAGACCTATTTCCTAATCAACATCAGGATTATTCCGCTGTTTGTCTCTTGTCAAAGTGCAGAGAGGCAAAGGCAGAGTGGTTATGAATCGATTCAAAGTTTTCTGCTTCGACCGTGAAGGCAAGAATCGCCGGTTCGTCCTGACATCTGATGGCAACATCACGAACGAGGTCTTCGACAAACTTCGGATTTTCATAAGCATGTTCCGTGACGTACTTTTCGTCGGAACGCTTCAGCAGACCCCAAACCTGGCAGGAGGCACAGCTTTCGATCATTTCAATCTGCTTTTCAATGGGGAAGTTTGTTTCAACTTCCGCAATGATTGAAACGTGGGAGCGCTGATTATGCGCACCGTATTTGCTGATTTCCTTGCTGCAGGGACAAAGGCTGGTGACCGGAGCTGTGACTTCCTGGGTGACGGTGATCTTTCCGTTCACGCATTCGGCGGTCAGAACCACGTCGTAGTCCATCGTGCTTTGGAGGTGCGAGACGGGAGCGGATTTTTCCATAAAGAAGGGGAAGGCCAAGCGGATATAGCCGCCGTCGGATTTCAGGGAAGCAAGCATTTCCTGCATGACTTCAACCATCATCTGAGGAGCGAAAGGCTTATTGATGCCGCCGAGCAGTGTCCAGAATCTGGACATATGCGTACCCTTCTTGTCTGCCGGCAGGGAGACATACATTTCGACATCGGCCACGGTGTGCTGTGCGCCGCTCTGGCTTTTTACCAGAATAGGGGTTCGGATCCCTTTGACGCCGACGCGACGAATAGGAATATTTCTTCTGTCTGCCGAAGACTGGACATCGGGAAGAACCATTAATTTGTTATCTGTCATTGAAATCCTCTGTAAAACCGAATAGTTCGGCCACAATACATAGTCTGTGGAGTATACCTCTAAATATAGCGGCTGCTTTTAATTAAAGGGCCTGTCAAACCGAGAAACACCTAGTCTTCAAAGGGTTTTCGTTAACGGATATCAGAACGTTGACGGTGTTTTTCCAACAGAAAAAGAAGAGGAGAGTAAGAAATGGGTTCCACAAATTTTTACAACGTCTTTCAGTTTTGATGAGTTTTGCTTTGTAGCAAATCTAATTAGTAATATATTAGGGTCGTGGAGCGAGAATCCATAAAGCCTCTAAGAGGTTGCCGCTAAGTTAATAAGAAGGGGAGTGTTCGTGCGTTATCCTATTTCCAAACTCATTTGGGCCGGTCTAATCATTGCGCTCATATTTTTGGGCGCCATGCTTATTCTTCCGGTAGTAGGTGCGGTACTAATCGGTGTGTTTGCACTTTCCTGTCTCATCTGGCTCAGCAGTAAGATCTTCGGCTTTTTCCAAGGCGGAAGGACTTATACCGAGGACAATCCCGGCGACTATTACGATGCGTCGGCAAGAACTTCGATTGTTCCTAAAAAGTGGAATAAGACTCAGGCCGTTGACGCTGAAGTCATCGAAATAGAAGAAATAAAAAAAGAGAAATAATCTAAATGTCAGGCATACAACAACCGACAAAAACTCCGATTTCCGAGTCAAAGATTGCCGTATTTTGGCGTACTGCACTATATCTTTTCTCTGCAGGGATGATGGGAAAGGCAGCGGCCGGCTTTTCGGACGGGCTTGCCGCCGAAGCCATCGGAGACCTCGGCTTATCTCTTGTCTTTATCGGCATGTGCTTTAGAAGTACGGAACTGGCGATACTGGCATACATTTCGGATCCTGCAAAGAGAGAGGCAGCCATTGAAAAGCTGAGACAGAAAGAACGCGCGAAACGCCCGTGGATCAGCCATTTGATGAATGCCGGCTGGGTATGTTTGCTTGCCGGCGTTGCAGGTCAATTGTCAAATATCTTTTAATCATGTAGAATGCGCATTTCCTCCGGAGGGGTGCCCGAGTGGCTAAAGGGGGCAGACTGTAAATCTGTTGGCTTACGCCTACGATGGTTCGAATCCATCCCCCTCCACCATAAGATTTCCAACAAAAGCGTTCGGCTCGAACGCTTTCTGTTTGAGCGGGTGTAGCTCAATGGTAGAGCAGAAGCCTTCCAAGCTTACGACGAGGGTTCGATTCCCTTCACCCGCTCCAGTGCCGCCCATGTGGCTCAGTGGTAGAGCACTCCCTTGGTAAGGGAGAGGTCATGCGTTCGATCCGCATCATGGGCACCATTAAATTTTATTCATTTAAGCTTGTCCGTTGACAGGCACTCAGGAGCTAGACATGGCAAAAGAAAAGTACGAACGTACTAAGCCCCATGTAAACGTTGGCACAATCGGTCACGTTGACCATGGTAAGACAACCCTTACAGCCGCTATCACAACCGTTCTTTCCAAGAAGTTCGGCGGTGAAGCCAAAGCCTACGACCAGATCGACGCAGCTCCTGAAGAAAAAGCTCGCGGTATTACGATTAACACCGCTCACGTCGAATACGAAACCGAACACCGTCACTACGCACACGTTGACTGCCCGGGCCATGCTGACTACGTCAAGAACATGATTACCGGTGCTGCTCAGATGGACGGCGCAATTCTGGTTGTTGCCGCTTCCGACGGTCCTATGCCTCAGACTCGTGAGCACATCCTTCTTGCTCGTCAGGTCGGTGTTCCTTACATTATCGTTTACCTGAACAAGTGCGACCTCGTCAACGACGAAGAACTGCTTGAACTGGTTGAAATGGAAGTCCGCGAACTTCTGAGCAACTACGACTTCCCGGGCGACGATATTCCTATCATCAAGGGTTCTGCCCGTATGGCTCTCGACGGCGACAAAGGCCCGATGGGCGAACAGTCCATTCTGAAGCTTGCCGACACACTCGACAGCTACATCCCGACACCGGAACGTGCTATTGACCAGCCGTTCTTGATGCCGGTTGAAGACGTGTTCTCCATCTCCGGCCGCGGTACCGTTGTTACCGGCCGTGTTGAACGCGGTATCGTTAAAGTCGGCGACGAACTCGAAATCGTCGGTATCCGTCCGACTCAGAAGACCACCTGCACAGGCGTCGAAATGTTCCGTAAGCTGCTTGACCAGGGTCAGGCCGGTGACAACATCGGTGTTCTGCTCCGCGGTACAAAGCGTGAAGACGTTGAACGCGGTCAGGTTCTTGCCAAACCGGGCACGATCACTCCGCACACCGAATTCCAGGCAGAAGTTTACGTTCTGACCAAGGAAGAAGGCGGCCGTCATACACCGTTCTTCAAGGGCTATCGTCCTCAGTTCTACTTCCGTACAACTGACGTTACCGGCACGATCGAACTGCCGGAAGGCGTTGAAATGGTTATGCCCGGCGACAACATCCGTATGGACGTTAAGCTGATTGCTCCGATTGCTATGGAAGAAGGTCTGCGCTTCGCTATTCGTGAAGGCGGCCACACAGTCGGTGCCGGCGTTGTTTCTAAGATCGTCGGCTAATAAAGATTTTTAGGGGTATAGCTCAATTGGCAGAGCGACGGTCTCCAAAACCGTAGGTTGAGGGTTCGATTCCTTCTGCCCCTGCCACCAAAAACGAACCGCGGCCCTAGGGTCGCGGTTTGATTTCACGGAAACAGTAAATGAGTACGCAAAACGCAACACCGGCAACAGAATCAAAGGGCGGCGTCCTTTTGATGACGATTGCTATCCTTATTGCAGTAAGCGGAGTTTTTGCTTTTGCCTTACTGGCGGAACAACCCACCGGTATTCGCGTCGGTATTTTAATCGGCAGCTTAGTTGTCGGCGTTGTTTTAGGTTGGTTCAGCGCACCGGGCAAAGAATTTGCCCAGTACTGCAAGGCCTCCTACGAAGAACTGAGAAGAGTTGTTTGGCCGACCAGAAAGGAAACCATCAATACCACGGGTATTGTCTGCGCCTTCGTGGTCGTGATTGCATTCTTCCTTTTCATTGTTGACAAGCTCATCGAGTTTCTTCTTTACGATGTCCTTCTTTCTCTGATCTAAAGAGAGTTGAAAATGTCCGATATGAAATGGTACGTTGTGCACACTTATTCCGGAATGGAAAAGAGTGCCGAGTCTGCTCTGAGAGAGAGAATTGCTCGCGAGGGACTGCAGGATTATTTCGAAGAAATTTTGGTTCCGACAGAGGACATCTCCGAGGTGAAAAACGGCAAAAAACGCGTTTCCACCCGCCGCATGTACTCGGGCTACATCTTCGTCAAAATGATCATGAACGACGAGACTTGGCATCTTGTCAAAAATACGGCTAGAATTACGGGCTTTCTCGGCGGCAGTGCAAATAAGCCGTCTCCGCTGCCCGCTAAGGACATTGAAGCCATCAAGAGCAAAATGGAAGCCGGTTCCGAGGCTCCGAGACCTCGTGTCGAATTTGAAGTCGGCGGTTCCGTCCGCATTAAGAACGGTCCGTTTACAGACTTTAACGGAATAATCGAAGAAGTGAACTATGACAAGAACCGACTTCGTGTTATGGTATCGATCTTCGGCCGCGACACTCCTGTTGAACTTGCTTTCAACGAAGTCGAGAAGGCTTAAAGAATATCGGTTTTCTGCTTGAGAGTCCGAGCAGAAAACCTCTTATTTTTATGGACTCTTTACCTCGGGGAGCTTCATTGCCGAAGCGTCTACCCGTAAGGAAAACAAATGGCAAAGAAAATTGTAGGCTTTATTAAGCTTCAGGTTCCTGCCGGAAAGGCTAATCCCTCGCCACCTATCGGTCCGGCTCTGGGTCAGCGCGGCTTGAACATTATGGAATTCTGCAAGGCCTTCAACGCAAAAACACAAGGCGTTGAACCGGGTCTTCCTATCCCTGTCGTGATCACGGCTTACGCCGACAAGAGCTTCACCTTCGTGATGAAGACTCCTCCGGCTACCATCCTGATCAAGAAGGCTGCAAAGATTCAGAAGGGTTCTGCCCGTCCGCATACAGACAAAGTCGGCAAGATTACACGTGCTCAGGCTGAAGAGATCGCTAAGACCAAGATGCCTGACCTTACAGCTGCCGACATGGACGCCGCGGTTCGCACTATCGCCGGAAGCGCTCGTTCCATGGGTATCACCGTTGAAGGAGTGAAATAATGGCAAAGATCAGCAAACGCGAAAAAGAAAACAAGAGCAAGGTTGAGGCTCAGAAGTTCTACGCTTTGAATGAAGCTGTCGAACTCGTCAAAGCTCTTGCCAATGCCAAGTTCAACGAATCCGTTGATATCGCAGTTCAGCTCGGCATCGATCCTCGTAAGAGCGATCAGGCTGTCCGCGGTTCCGTCGTTATGCCTGCCGGTACAGGCAAGACCGTTCGTGTTGCAGTTTTCGCCCAGGGCGCTGCTGCAGAAGCTGCCAAAGAAGCCGGTGCCGATATCGTCGGTATGGAAGATTTGGCCCACGAAATCAAAGGCGGCAAGATGGATTTCGACGTTGTGATCGCTGAACCCGCTGCTATGCGTGTTGTCGGTCAGTTAGGTCAGATCCTCGGCCCGCGCGGCTTAATGCCGAACCCGAAAGTCGGTACTGTTACTCCGAACGTTGCTCAGGCTGTTAAAAACGCCAAGGCCGGTCAGGTTCAGTTCCGTGCTGACAAAGCTGGTATCATTCACGCTCCTGTCGGCCGTGCTTCTTTTGAAGTTGAACAGCTTCTTACGAACATCAAGGCCCTCATTGAGCAGCTGAACAAGATTAAACCCGCTTCTACGAAAGGCGTTTACATTCGTAAAGTTGCGGTTAGTTCGACAATGGGTCCCGGCGTCAAGGTTGACGTTCAGACATTGAACTAATTTCGTTTCGGAGTAATCCGGAACAGGGCGCAAGCCCAAGTAAAGGACTTTGGGTTACAGCCTTCGGGCTGTAGCCGTCAAAGACCGCTGGCGAATGGTTCATTCTTAATATCCCGAAGCGGAAAACCAGCGTAGATGGCAACCGAAGAGAGAACAAGCGTTGTGTGTCCTGACGGACAGATTCCTTGGAACTCTCGGAGTGAGCCGGTTATTTTGAACCGGTGCTGTGAAAGCAGCACCTCTGAGTGGAGCAGACCATGGGTCTTAATAGACAAGAAAAGGCTGACATGATCAAAGAGATCAGCGAAATCATCGCTGGTACTGAAGGTCTTGTTATTGCCGAATACCGTGGGCTGACCGTAGATGCAGCCACCAAACTCCGTAAAGAAGCACGTGAGAATGGTGTTCAGTTGCGCGTTTTGAAAAACACCTTAGCACGCCGTGCCGTCAAAGACACTCCGTTCGAAGGTTTGTCCGATCAGTTTGTCGGACCCCTTCTTTACGGTTTTTCTGCTGACCCTGTGGCCCCTGCCAAGGTCATGGCTAACTTTGCCAAGACAAACCCGCAGCTCGTTATTAAGGCCGGTGCAATGCCGAACAACGTCCTTGACGTTGCCGGTGTTGAAAAACTCGCCACAATGCCGAGCCGCGATGAATTGCTGGCTAAGTTGATGGCCACTATGAACGAACCGGTTGCTAAGTTCGTTCGTACGCTCAACGAAGTTCCCGCACGTTTCGTCAGAACTCTTGCTGCAGTGCGCGATGCCAAAGAACAGGCTGCTGCCTGATTTTGTAAGTTTTAATTTTTAGTTACACAACGTATTGGAGTTACCAAAATGGCTTTGTCCAAAGAAGAAATCCTTGACGCAATCGCGTCCATGTCCGTTCTCGAAGTTTCCGAACTCATCAAAATGATGGAAGAAAAATTCGGTGTTTCCGCTGCTGCAGCTGCTGTTGCTGTTGCCGCTCCTGCCGGTGCCGGTGCTGCTCCTGCTGAAGAAAAATCCGAATTCGACGTCGTTCTGAAAGAAATCGGCGCTAACAAAGTTCAGGTTATTAAGGCTGTCCGCGAACTGACCGGCCTCGGCCTGAAGGAAGCCAAAGACCTCGTCGACGGCGCTCCTAAGACTGTTAAGGAAGGCCTTGCCAAGGCTGAAGCTGAAGAAGCCCAGAAGAAACTGGAAGCCGCTGGCGCCAAGGTTGAACTGAAGTAATTTTTCAGTTATACTGCAAGGCTCCATATTTGGAGCCTTGTTTTTTTCTATCGGAAAACTTTGAGTGGGTCATTCAGTATGATCCAGCCAAAGTCTTCTGCAGGAGCATAATTTAGACAATTTGAGTTTTGCCGCGCATTGGGCCCTGGTGAGGGCTCGGCGTGGCTATTCGTGTCTGTTATTGCTTTTGGGGAATTTTCTTTTTTTCTCTTTCGAACGGAGCGTTCATGTCGTACTCGTTCACTGAAAAGAAGCGTATTCGGAAAAGCTTTGCTAAGCGTCCGAGCGTACTTGAAGTGCCTTCCTTACTGGAAACGCAGTTGCATTCCTACCACGAATTTTTGCAGGCAGATGTTCCCGCTGCAGAGCGCCGTGATGAAGGTTTGCAGGGTGCATTTAAATCCATCTTCCCTATCGTCAGCCACAATGGTTTAGCCAGGCTTGAATTTCAGGAATATATTTTAGACGATCCTGTCTTTGATGTCTCTGAATGTCAGCTTCGCGGACTGAATTATTGCTCTCGCCTCAGAGCAAAAGTCCGTCTTGTTATTTTCGACAGAGACCAACCCAAGCAGTCTACTGTAAAAGAGATCCGCGAGTCAGAAGTTTACATGGGTGAAATCCCTTTAATGACGAAAAAAGGATCTTTCATCATTAACGGTACCGAGCGCGTTATTGTATCTCAGCTTCATCGTTCTCCGGGAGTATTTTTTGAGCACGATCGCGGCAAGACACACAGCTCCGGTAAGCTGCTGTTCAGCGCCCGTATCATTCCGTACCGCGGCTCTTGGCTCGACTTTGAATTCGATGCGAAAGACATTCTTCACTTCCGTATCGACCGTCGCCGCAAGATGCCCGGAACTATCATGCTCAAAGCACTGGGCATGACACCGGAAAGCATTCTGAAGCAGTTCTACGAGTTCGATCACTACAAACTGACCCAGGACGGTGCCACGCTCGAGATTATTCCGTCTCGTCTCCGCGGTGAAATCGCTGCTTTTGATATTAAAGATCCGGAAGGCAAAGTTATTGTTGCCAAGGACAAGCGTATCAATGCTCGCCACGTTCGTGAAATCGAAAAACTCGGCATCACAGAACTTCCCGTTCCGCTCGACAATCTCATTGGAAAAGTCATTGCCACAAATCTTTATGACGAAGATTCCGGTGAAGTCGTTGCCAATGCTAACGATGAAATCACTCCGGAACTGCTTGAGAAGATTCGCGAGCACGGGATTGATTCTTTCGATACGCTGTACATCAACGAACTCAACCGCGGCCCCTACATTTCCGACACACTGAGACTGGACGAAACTCCCGATCAGCTGTCCGCACGTATTGCGATTTACCGCATGATGCGTCCGGGCGAACCGCCCACAGAAGAAGCTGTTGAGACATTATTCCGTCGTCTGTTCTTCGATGCAGAGACATATGACCTGTCCCGCGTCGGCCGCATGAAGATTAATTCCCGCTTTAACCGCGGAACAGAAACCGGCCCGATGACGCTTGAACCTGAAGACATCATCGATACGATGAAGGCGATTGTTCAGCTTCGCAACGGCGAAGGCCAGGTTGACGATATTGACCACCTGGGCAATCGTCGCGTCCGCTGTGTCGGTGAACTGACCGAAAACCAGTTCCGTTCCGGCCTTGTTCGTGTTGAGCGCGCCGTTCGTGAACGTTTAGGCCAGGCCGAATCCGATAACCTGATGCCGCATGACCTGATCAACAGCAAACCGATCAGCGCTGCTATTCGCGACTTCTTCGGTTCTTCTCAGCTGAGCCAGTTCATGGACCAGACCAACCCGCTGTCTGAAATCACGCACAAGCGCCGTATTTCTGCATTGGGCCCGGGCGGCTTGACTCGTGAACGCGCAGGCTTCGAGGTTCGAGACGTGCATCCGACTCACTACGGCCGTGTTTGCCCGATTGAAACTCCTGAAGGTCCGAACATCGGTTTGATTAACTCTCTGGCTCTTTATGCGCGTCTGAATGACTACGGCTTCCTTGAGACACCGTACAGAAAAGTGATTGACGGTCATGTCACCAACGAGATCGCTTATCTCTCGGCTATCGATGAAGGCAACTACATTATTGCTCAGGCTAACGCTTCCATCGATGACAAGGGCAACCTGAGCGACGAGCTTGTCAGCTGCCGTGATAAGGGCGAATTCGTTTTGATGCGTCCCGAACGCGTTCAGTACATGGACGTGGCTCCGGCACAGATCGTATCCGTTGCTGCTTCTCTGATTCCGTTCTTGGAGCACGATGACGCGAACCGTGCGCTGATGGGTTCCAACATGCAGCGTCAGGGCGTTCCCTGTCTTCGTCCTGAAAAACCTGTTGTCGGTACTGGCATCGAAAGAACAGTGGCTGTTGACTCCGGTACAACCGTTCAGGCAGAACGCGGCGGTGTCGTTGACTATGTCGACGCCAACCGTATCGTTGTTCGTGTAAATGATGAAGAAAACGTCCCCGGCCGTGTCGGTGTGGATATTTACAATCTTCAGAAATTTACTCGTTCCAACCAGGGCACCAATATCAACCAGCGCCCGATCGTCAACCCCGGCGATCACATCGCTAAGGGCGACGTGATTGCTGACGGCGCTTCGACCGACCTCGGTGAACTGGCATTAGGTCAGAACATGATCGTTGCCTTCATGCCGTGGAACGGATACAACTACGAAGACTCTGTGATGGTGAGTGAAAAAGTGGTTGCTGATGACCGCTATTCTTCCATCCACATTGAAGAGCTTTCTGTTCAGGCCCGTGATACCAAGCTCGGCAGCGAAGAAATTACGCGCGATATTTCGAACCTGAGTGAGAACCAGATTAACCGTCTGGACGAATCCGGTATCGTTTACATCGGTGCAGAAGTGAAGGCCGGAGACGTTCTGGTCGGTAAAGTGACTCCGAAGGGAGAAACCACGCTGACTCCGGAAGAAAAACTGCTTCGCGCCATCTTCGGTGAAAAAGCCAGTGACGTTAAGGATACTTCCCTTCGCGTTCCGAGCGGCATGGTTGGTACTGTTATCGACGTTCAGGTCTTCACGCGTGAAGGCATCGAACGCGACAAACGCGCTCAGTCCATCATTGACGATGAGCTGAAGCGTTACCGCACCAACTTGAATGACCAGCTGAGAATTGTTGAGCGCGACGCTTTCGAACGTTTGGCTCGTCAGCTGATCGGTAATGTTGCTCAGGGCGGTCCCGACGGTTTAGGCAAGGGCAAGAAGGTTACGAAGGAATACCTCGACGGTCTGAATGTTCACAAGTGGTTTGACATTCGCATGGCTGACGAAGAGCTGCAGAAGCAGATCGAAGACGTCCGTATTTCCTTGGAAGCCAAACGTAAAGAGTTCGACGAAGCTTGGAACGAAAAGCGCAAGAAACTGACTCAGGGTGATGAACTGCCGACAGGCGTTCAGAAGATGGTCAAGGTTTATCTGGCCGTTAAACGTCGTCTGCAGCCCGGCGACAAGATGGCCGGCCGTCACGGTAACAAGGGTGTTGTCTCCCGCATTACTCGTGTCGAAGACATGCCGTTCATGGCTGACGGCAGACCGGTTGACATCGTTCTGAACCCGCTGGGTGTGCCTTCTCGAATGAACATCGGTCAGGTTCTTGAAGTTCATTTGGGTTGGGCTGCTTTCGGTTTAGGCTGGAGAATTGCTGAAATGCTCAAGCATGAGCGCAGCAAGCAGGTCGCTGAAATCCGCGAGTTCCTGAATACGATTTACAACAAGAGCAGCGGCAAGAAGGAAGACTTCGATTCTCTGACTGATGACGAAATCATCGATTTGGCCAAACACCTGAAGAAGGGTGTGCCGTTTGCAACCCCCGTATTCGACGGCGCAAGCGAAAGCGATATCCGTGAGATGCTCAATCTTGCCTTCCCGGAAGAAACCGCTAAGAAACTGCACCTGACTCCTTCCAAGACTCAGGCCCAGCTCTTTGACGGACGTACCGGCGACGCATTTGATCGTCCTGTTACCGTCGGCGTGATGCACTACCTGAAACTGCACCACTTGGTCGACGACAAGATGCATGCTCGTTCTACCGGTCCGTACTCTCTGGTTACACAGCAGCCTCTCGGCGGTAAAGCTCAGTTCGGCGGTCAGCGTTTCGGTGAAATGGAAGTTTGGGCGCTTGAAGCTTACGGTGCCAGCTATGTCCTTCAGGAAATGCTTACTGTTAAGTCTGACGACGTAACGGGACGTACAAAGCTCTACGAAAACATTGTCAAGGGCGATCACGTGATCGACGCCGGAATGCCGGAATCCTTCAACGTTCTCGTTAAGGAAATCCGCTCTCTGGGCATTGACATTGATTTAGACCGTGATAAGGAATCTTCTAAAAAATGATGAAAGCTTTTAACTCTCTCTTTAAGACAAATAAAGAGAATGAGCCGTTTGACGCGATCAAGATCGGCATTGCTTCCCCGGAAAAGATTCGTTCTTGGTCTTACGGTGAAGTAAAGAAGCCTGAGACAATTAACTACCGTACGTTCAAACCCGAACGCGACGGTCTGTTCTGCGCAAAGATTTTCGGACCGATTAAGGATTACGAATGTCTTTGCGGTAAATACAAACGTCTGAAGCATCAGGGCATCGTTTGCGAAAAGTGCGGCGTGGAAGTCACACTTTCCAAGGTTCGCCGCGAACGCATGGGTCACATTGAGCTGGCTAGCCCTGTTGCTCATATTTGGTTCTTGAAGAGCCTTCCGTCCCGCATGGGTATGGTTCTCGATATTCCTCTGCGTGATATCGAACGCGTCTTGTATTTCGAAGCCTATATCGTTGTAGATCCCGGCATGACCGAGCTTCGCAGAGGCCAGCTCATGACCGAAGACGACTACATGGCTAAGACCGAAGAATACGGTGACGAATTCAAGGCCATGATGGGCGCCGAAGCCATTAAAGAGCTGCTGGCTACGATCAACATTGACGAAGAAGTTGAGGATCTCCGCAGAGAGCTTTCCGAAACCACCAGCGAAGCGAAGGTCAAGAAGATCGCCAAACGTTTGAAGGTTCTGGAAGGTTTCCAGCGCTCCGGCATTAAGCCTGAGTGGATGGTCATGGATGTTCTTCCGGTTCTTCCGCCGGATCTGCGTCCGCTGGTTCCGCTTGACGGCGGTCGTTTCGCTACGAGCGACTTGAACGACCTCTACCGCCGCGTGATCAACCGTAACAATCGTCTGAAGCGTCTTCTTGAGCTCAAGGCTCCGGACATCATCGTCCGCAATGAAAAACGCATGCTGCAGGAAGCTGTTGACTCTCTGCTGGACAACGGCCGCCGCGGCAAAGCCATGACCGGTCCTTCCAAGCGTCCTCTGAAGTCTTTGGCCGACATGATCAAAGGTAAGGGCGGCCGCTTCCGTCAGAACCTGCTGGGTAAACGTGTTGACTACTCGGGCCGTTCCGTTATTACCGTCGGTCCGTACCTGAAACTGCATCAGTGCGGTCTGCCGAAACTGATGGCTCTTGAGCTCTTCAAACCGTTTATCTTCAACAAGCTTGAACTTCGCGGACTGGCTCCGACCATCAAGGCTGCCAAGAAGATGGTTGAGAACCAGGATCCGGTCGTATGGGATATTCTCGAAGAAGTGATTTACGAGCATCCCGTCATGCTGAACCGTGCACCTACGCTTCACCGTCTCGGTATTCAGGCTTTTGAACCGCTCCTGATCGAAGGCAAAGCTATTCAGCTGCACCCGTTGGTCTGCGCTGCGTTCAACGCTGACTTCGACGGCGACCAGATGGCTGTTCACGTACCTCTTTCCTTAGAGGCACAGCTTGAAGCACGTTCTCTGATGCTTGCTTCCAACAACGTGCTGTTCCCTGCCAACGGCGATCCTTCGATCGTTCCGTCTCAGGACATCGTGTTGGGTCTTTACTATTCGACTCGTTCCCGTATCAACGGAAAGGGCGAGGGCATGTTCTTTGCCGATATCGGCGAAGTCGAACGTGCTTTGGCCAATAAGGTTGTCGAGCTTCAGACACGCTGCACCGTTCGCGTTAAGGAATTTGATGTTGACAAAGAAACCGGTGGAAAGACACTGAAGATGGTTCGTTATGAAACCACCGTCGGTCGTGCACTTCTCTCCGAAATTCTTCCTCCGGGCCTGCCGTTCTCCGTATTGAACAAGACCCTCAAGAAGAAAGAGATCGCTAAGCTGATCAACATGGCTTTCCGCCGCTGCGGACTGCGTGAAACCGTGATCTTCGCCGATAAACTGATGCAGCGCGGCTACCACCTCGCTACCATCGGCGGCCTGTCGATTGCTATCGACGACATGATTGTTCCGGAACAGAAGAACGAAATCGTTCACGAAGCCGAACAGGAAGTCAAAGAGATCGATGCTCAGTACACCTCCGGTTTGGTGACTGCCGGCGAACGCTACAACAAGGTCGTTGATATTTGGGGTCGTACGACAGAAAAAGTCGGTAAGGTGATGATGGATGAAATCTCCAACGAACCGGTTATCGACCGTCACGGCAACAAGACAACTCAGGAATCGTTCAACTCCATCTACATGATGGCGGACTCCGGTGCTCGCGGTTCTGCAACTCAGATCCGTCAGCTGGCCGGTATGCGCGGTTTGATGGCTAAGCCGGACGGCTCCATTATTGAGACTCCGATTACCGCGAACTTCCGTGAGGGTCTGAACGTTTTGCAGTACTTCGTGTCTACCCACGGTGCTCGTAAGGGTTTGGCCGATACGGCTTTGAAGACTGCTAACTCCGGTTACCTGACTCGTCGTCTGGTCGACGTGACCCAGGACTTGGTGGTTACCGAGGACGACTGCGGAACCCATCAGGGCGTTCTGATGAAAGCTCTGGTTGAAGGCGGTGAAGTGACCGAAAGTCTGGCCGACCGTATTCTCGGCCGCGTGACGGCTGATCCGGTTATCAATCCGGACAATCAGGAAGAAATCTTCCCGGCCGGTCACCTGCTTGAAGAAGATGATGTCGAACTCATCACGAAGCTCGGCATTGACGAAGTCAAGATCCGCACTCCGCTTACCTGCGAAACACGCTACGGTCTTTGCGCCAAGTGCTACGGCCGCGATCTCGGCCGCGGCAAGCTCGTTAATGCCGGTGAAGCTGTCGGTGTTATCGCCGCTCAGTCCATTGGTGAACCGGGTACTCAGCTGACCATGCGTACGTTCCACATCGGTGGTGCTGCGAGCCGCACAGCTGTGGCCAGCAACGTCGTTACGAAGTCTGCCGGTACGATCCGCTTCACAAGCTCTATGCGCTATGTGACCGGTGAGAAGGGCAATAAGGTTGTGATTTCCCGTTCCGGCGAAATCGTGGTTGAAGGTCCGAACGGCCGCGAGAGAGAACGTCATAAGATTCCTTACGGCGCCAACCTTCTTGCTTCCGACGGTCAGCAGGTTGAAATCGGTACCGAACTGGCCAACTGGGACCCGATGACTCGTCCGATTGTTACCGAGTACGCCGGTAAAGTCCGCTTTGCCAACGTTATCGATAACGTTACAGTGAAGAGCCAGGTAGATGAAGTGACGGGCTTGAGCTCTCTTGTGGTTATTGACGCCAAGCACTCTTCTTCCAGCAAGATCGGCAAACCGCTGATTCAGTTCCTTGATGCCAACAACGAGCCCGTTAAGATTCCGGGTACTGAGCACCCTGTGAGCATTCAGCTGCCGGTCGGCGCGCTCATCATCGTTCACGACGGTGACGAAGCCAAGGTCGGTGACGTGCTCGCCAGAATTCCGACGGAAAGCCAGAAGACTCGAGACATTACCGGCGGTCTGCCGCGTGTTGCCGAACTCTTCGAAGCTCGTTCTCCGAAGGACGCAGGTATTCTTGCCGAGGCAAGCGGTACCGTTACTTTCGGTAAGGAAACCAAGGGCAAACAGCGTCTGATCATTACTGACACACAAGGTCAGGATCACGAATTCCTTATTCCTAAGGATAAGGACATTCTGGTTCACGACGGTCAGGTGGTTCACCAGGGTGAAGTTATTGTTGACGGCCCTGCCGATCCGCATGACATCCTGAGACTTCAGGGTATCGAAGCTTTGGCTCGCTACATTGTTGATGAAGTTCAGGCTGTGTACCGTCTGCAAGGAGTGAAGATCAGCGACAAGCACATTGAAGTGATCGTTCGTCAGATGCTCCGCCGCGTCGTCATTACTGATCCGGGTGACACCAAGTTCATCACCGGCGAGCAGGTCGAACGCAGCGAAATGCTCGATGAGAACGAAAAAGCTCTGGCCGAAAACAAGCGTCCTGCCACATATGACAACCTGCTGCTGGGTATTACTAAGGCCAGCTTGTCTACGGACTCCTTCATCTCTGCGGCTTCCTTCCAGGAAACCACCAGAGTGCTTACCGAAGCAGCCATCATGGGTAAACGTGACGAGCTGCGCGGCCTGAAGGAAAACGTGATTGTCGGCCGCTTGATTCCTGCCGGTACCGGTCTGGCTTATCACAGAGCCAGACACGACCGAGATGCTTTCAAGTACGACAATGAGATCGAAACTTCCGAGGCTTATGTCGGCAATGAGAACATCGTCAGTGATGCTCCCTCGATTCCGGAAGCTGAAGTTGCCGGTGAGAGCAAAAGCTATCACAACTAATTAGGTTTTAACTCCTCCAAAAAAGCGGCCGAAAGGCCGCTTTTTTGGTTTTGAAAAACATCGAATACAATTGCTAACCTATTCAGCCAAATAGAAAAGTTTGACAATTGGTTGAATTTGCGCAATAATGCGGAACTTTTCGGAATCCCGCCCGGGTTTCTGCGCTCTTTCTCGGCTGCCGTGCAGCACGTCCTTTCGCGCAGAGTCCGCGCATTTTCCCTAAAGTTTTTTATTAACCTCCACTCCGTCAAAAGAGTGGTTTTTCTAATCGTTTCGGATACGGACTTTATGCCGACCATTAACCAATTAGTGCGTAAGCCTCGCGAGAGAGCTATTGAAAAGAGCAAGAGCCCTGCGCTCAACAACTGCCCGCAGAAACGCGGTGTCTGCACCCGTGTTTACACCACAACTCCGAAGAAGCCGAACTCCGCTCTTCGTAAAGTTGCCAAGGTGCGCCTGACCAACGGCTTTGAAGTCATCTCCTACATCGGAGGTGAAGGCCACAATCTTCAGGAACACAGCGTCGTTTTGATTCGCGGCGGTCGTGTGAAGGACTTGCCGGGCGTTCGTTACCACGTCGTCCGCGGCTCTCTTGATACCCAGGGTGTCAAGGATCGTAAGCAATCTCGTTCTAAATACGGCGCAAAGCGTCCTAAACAGGCTTAATACCGGATCGCCGCACCCGGTAACGGTCTCTTTTTATGACCGAGTAAGTCGCATTTTCATGATGGAAATGCATTCCCAATTTATTTGACTGAAGACAAAACTGAGGTAAACATGCCCCGTCGTCGCGAAGTACCTAAACGTGAAGTTCTCCCGGATCCTAAATTCGGTTCCGTCGAGATCACCAAATTCGTCAACATGATCATGCTTGACGGCAAGAAAGCCGTTGCTGAACGCATCGTGTATGGCGCTTTGGAAGAAATCCAGAACAAGTCTGGTAAAGATCCCCTCGAAGTGTTCACAAACGCTTTGAACAATGTTCGTCCGCTGGTTGAAGTTAAGTCCCGCCGTGTCGGCGGTGCCAACTACCAGGTTCCGGTCGAAGTTAGACCTGTCCGCCGTATGGCTCTGGCCATGCGCTGGCTGCGTGAAGCTGCCAAGGGCAGAAGTGAAAAATCTATGCCGCTCCGCTTGGCCGGCGAGCTTATCGACGCCTCTGAAGGCCGCGGCGGTGCTATGAAGAAGCGTGAAGAAGTCCATCGTATGGCTGAAGCCAACAAGGCCTTCTCTCACTTCCGTTTTAACTAATTTCTTTTTCAATAGGGGAGGCCCGATCGGTTCTCCCCATTATCAGAGGATAGAAACATGGCTCGCAAAACTCCGATTGAGCGTTATCGCAATATCGGCATTTCCGCGCACATTGACGCGGGCAAAACAACCACCACGGAACGCATTCTGTTCTACACCGGCGTTAATCACAAGATTGGCGAAGTGCACGATGGCGCTGCGACCATGGACTGGATGGAACAGGAACAGGAACGCGGCATTACGATTACTTCCGCTGCTACTACTGCTTTCTGGCGCGGTATGGACATGAACCATCCCGAACACCGTATCAACATCATTGATACCCCGGGACACGTTGACTTCACCGTTGAAGTTGAACGTTCCATGCGTGTTCTGGACGGTGCCTGCATGGTTTACTGTGCTGTCGGCGGTGTCCAGCCTCAATCCGAAACTGTTTGGCGTCAGGCTAACAAATACAAAGTTCCCCGTCTTGCTTTCGTGAACAAGATGGACCGTACAGGCGCAAACTTCTTCAAAGTTTACGATCAGATGAAGACTCGTCTGAAAGCTAATCCTGTACCTATCGTTATTCCTATCGGTGCTGAAGACACTTTCAAAGGCGTTATCGATCTGGCCAAGAGAAAAGCCATCATTTGGGATGAAGCTTCTCAGGGTATGAAGTTCAAATTTGAAGACGTTCCCGCCGAGCTGGTTGAAGAAACCGAAAAATGGCGCAGCAACATGGTTGAAGCTGCTGCCGAAGCTAACGAAGAACTGATGGACAAGTACCTCAATGACGGCGACCTCTCCGAGGCCGACATCAACAAGGGTCTGCGTCTGCGTACCATTGCCAACGAAATTCAGCCGATGCTCTGCGGTACAGCTTTCAAGAACAAGGGTGTTCAGCGCATGCTTGACGCCGTTATTGAACTGCTTCCGAGCCCGGTTGACATTCCTCCGGTCCAGGGTATCGATCCTGATGACGACTCCGTCGCTCATCGTAAGGCCGATGACAAAGAGCCGTTCTCCGCTCTTGCATTCAAGATCATGACTGACCCGTTCGTAGGTAAGCTTGCTTACTTCCGTGTATATTCCGGTACTCTGAATTCCGGTTCTTATGTACTCAATGCTACTAAGGACAAGAAGGAACGTGTAGGACGTATCCTGCAGATGCATGCGAACAAGCGTGCAGAGCTGGAAAAGGTTTACTCCGGTGACATCGCAGCTGCAATCGGATTCAAGTTCACCACCACAGGTGATACCATCTGCGACGAGCAGCATCCGGTAATCCTTGAGTCTATGGAGTTCCCGGAGCCGGTTATCGAGCTGGCTATCGAGCCTAAGACAAAAGCAGGCCAGGGCAAACTGGGCGAGTCCCTTGCAAAACTGGCTGAGGAGGATCCGACCTTCCGTGCACACACCAATCAGGAAACTGGTCAGACCATTATCGCTGGTATGGGTGAGCTGCATCTGGAAATCATCGTTGACCGTCTGCTTCGTGAATTCAAAGTAGAAGCTAACG
>ERZ791614.549-NODE-549-length-24176-cov-3.661208_pt1 | contig 24176 bp, 21 predicted proteins | sample MGYA00510274_ERZ791614 | MGnify/ENA primary metagenome ERZ791614 (study PRJEB30046, sample SAMN00715221) | human gut metagenome | study: EMG produced TPA metagenomics assembly of the A metagenome-wide association study of gut microbiota in type 2...
GAGGCCGGCGAGGCTTTCGCCGCCATGAGCGCGCAGTCGCCCGAAAACCCCGCCTGGCAGTATGCCGCCGCGCGCCAGCACCTGTACCAGCTCGGCAAGACGACCGAGATCCTCGCCTGCTACGAGCCGTCGTTCCGTTTCATGGCCGAGTGGTGGAAGCAGCTCTACGGCGAGAGCGAGGGCAAAAACGGCATCGGCATCTTCCCCGCCTCCGTCGAATACAACGCCGACCTGCACTCCATGGGTCAGTATATTCAGGACGGCCCGCGCACACTCATGGAGACCGTCGTCTCATTCGAGCAGCCGCAAAATGAGTTCACCGTCCCGTTCGCCATGGGCGACCCCGACCGGCTCAACTACCTTGCCGGGCGCAAGCTCAGCGACATCAGCCGCATGGCGCAGGAAGCCGTCAAGGCCGCGCACATCGCAGGCGGCGTGCCGAATCTGGAGGTGCGCGTGCCGAAACGCGACGAGGCCGGGTTTGCCTGGCTCGTGTGCTTCTTCGAGCTGGCATGTGCCATTTCGGGCTATATGTCCGGCGTCAATCCGTTCGATCAGCCCGGCGTGGAAGCATATAAGAAGAATATGTTTTCTCTGCTCGGCAAGCCGGAGGCAAACTGAGAAAAGTTATCGTTGCAGTCGGCGCGAAAACGTGCTAATCTAGGCATAGGGTATCGCCCTGACTTTCTAAAGGAGTGTGATTGACATATGGTCCAACTGATCATGGGTCTCAAAGGTTCCGGCAAAACGAAGCGTTTGGTGGAAATGGTCGCCACGGCCGTCCGCGAGGAATCCGGTTCTGTCGTGTGCATTGAAAAGGACAAAAAACTTACGTATGACATTCCCTATCAGGCTCGCCTGATCTACGCCTGCGACTATGCGTACGCGATGGGCTCTTACGATTTCTTCAAGGGCTTCCTCAGCGGCCTTCATGCTGGCAACTACGATATCACCCATGTGTTTGTTGACAACTTCACGAAAATGCTCTCTGAGGTCTCTGAGCCGCAGATTGCGGAGTTCCTGGCCTGGCTGAACGATTTCTCCGAGCGTGAGAACATTCAGTTCACCCTGTCTCTGAGCATGGATCCTGCGGTGACCGGCAGCGAGATTACAAAATATATGATCTGACATACGGCAAAACCGCCGCTCCGAACATCCGGAGCGGCGGTTTTTTGCGCGCATCATTCGGCGAGCTCGCGGTACATGGCCGCAGCGTCGTCTTTTTTCGCGTTTTCCGTGACGGCGAGCACTTCCACCTTCACGGTGCGCTGGCCGAAGGCGATCTCGATCACGTCGCCGACCTTCACGTCATACGACGCCTTGGCTGTCCGGCCGTTGACCGTGATGCGCTGACCGTCACAGGCATCGTTTGCCACGGTACGGCGCTTGATGAGCCGCGAAACTTTCAGATATTTGTCCAGGCGCATAGGCATCCTCCTGTGAAAAACGCTCCGGGTCAGGCCCGGAGCGTTTGCATCGCTTATTTGGAAACAGCGTCCTTGAGCACTTTGCCGGCCTTGAAGACGGGCACACGCGTCGCCGGGATCTCGATCTCTTCCTTGGTCTTGGGGTTGCGGCCGATACGGGAGCCGCGCTCCTTGATGTCGAACACGCCGAAGCCGACGAGCTGCACCTTTTCGCCGACCTCGAGGTTGGCGGTGATGGTGTCAAACGTCGCGTTGACGGCCTTCTCGCTGTCCTTCTTGGACAGGCCGGTCTTTTCGGCAACTGTTGCGATCAGTTCTGCCTTATTCATGATGGTAATCCTCCTACTTCATGTTTGTGTTGGCATATGCCATGATATAGAATTCCGCACGGGTCTCTCACTGCCGTACAGATTTCTTTCCTTCGTTGTCCGCGCTGGCCGTCTGCTTGGCCTGCTGCCAGAGCGGCTGCATCTGCGCGAGCGTGCGCTGCTCGAGCGGCACGCCGCTGTCCGCCGCTGCGGCCTCCATGGCGGCAAAGCGTCGGATGAATTTTTCGCACGCGGCATGGGCCGCCTGCTCGGGGTCGATGCCCGCAAAGCGCGCCACCTTCACGGCGGCAAACAGCAGATCGCCCAGTTCCTCGGTTACGGCGTCCGCGTCGCCGGAGGCCACGGCCTCGCGCAGTTCCTGCGTCTCTTCGGCGACCTTGTCGAGCGCCGCATCCGCGTCCGGCCACTCAAAGCCGGTCCTGGCCGCCTTGGCCTGGATCTTTTCACAGCGCCAAAGTGCCGGCAGACTGCGCGCCACGCTGTCCATCGCCTCGGCGGTGGTCGTCTGCGCGCGCTCGCGCTGCTTGATCGTGTCCCAGTCCGGCGCATCCGGCTCGTCGCGCCGGAACACATGCGGATGCCGGTAGACGAGCTTTTTGCAGGCAGCGTCCGCCACATCGTCAATATCAAAATGCCCGGCCTCGCGCTCAATATCCGTGTGGAACAGCACCTGCATGAGCACGTCGCCCAGCTCTTCCTTCAGGTGCGCCGTATCACCGGCGTCGATGGCCTCGCAGACCTCATACGTCTCCTCCAGGAAGTTGCGGCGGATGCTCTCGTGCGTCTGCACCTGATCCCACGGGCAGCCATCCGGCGAGCGCAGGAACGTGATGAGCGCCGCAAAGTCGCGCAGGTCATAGCTTTCTTTGCAGAGAAAATCTAACACAATTTTGCTCCTTCTGCAACCCTTTTTTCAAAAAACCATTGAAAATTCAGGATTTTTCGGTGTTATGTCATCTGATGTGCAGAACTTTTGCGAGCTTTTCACCCTTCGGGATGAGCTGCAGGTCAGCAAGCGTGATGGCGCGCGTTTTTACGACCGCGACCAGATATGTCACGACCGCGCAGACCATCGACACGAGCATGGCCAGCGCCATGCGCTTCCAGCTCAGGTCACCGCCCATGGCGGCGGACAGGCCCGCATACACGCCCCAGGCCACGACAGCCATGATGAGTGTGCTCAGCAGCGGACGCACGAGCGCCCGGCCGACATTCGGCCGCTCACGGAGCGTTTTGCACAGGAAAATGTGGTTCATGGTGCAGATGACAAGATAGCACGCGAGCGTACCGACCGGCGCGCCGGTGATATTCAGCTCCGGCACCGCGATCAGGAACCAGTTGACCGCGATCTTCGCCAGGCCGCCGGCCAGCATGGAATAGACCGGGTAGATCTCGTGGCCGGTCGCCTGCAGGACCGCCGTCGTGATCAGTGAAATGCACACGAACACCGACGCAATGCCCAGCAGCATCAGCAGCGTGGGGCCGGCCGCGTTGCTGCGCGGATAGAGCACATTCACGATCGGGTAAGACAGCACGGCAAGCCCGATACCCATCGGCATGGCGACCGCCGCGGAGATGCGCAGCGCGGATTCCGCAATGGTCTTCGACTGCGTATACTTTCCCTGCACGACCGCCGCCGCAATGGCCGGGACGATGCTGATCGTCATCGGCGTCACGAAAGCGGCCGGGAGATTATACAGTGTCTGCACCTTGCCGTAAACGCCGTAGAGAACGTTTGCATACGGCTCGGAATAGCCAAGCGCCGTCTGCAGGCGGTACATGATGAGCTTCGTGTCCACGAGATTGATGATGCTCAGCACACTGGAACCGAGCGCGATCGGGATGCTGATACGCAGCAGCGTGACGAGAATATGTCCGGCGGAATCCGGCACATCCGGATCCGCGACCGGTTTTTCCGGATAGTGGCGGTGATAATAGATCGCCACATAGATCAGCGCAAAGGCGCCGCCCGCCGTGACGCCGAAGATCGCCCCCGCCGATGCGACCGGCAGACTCTTGCCCGCGCGCGTAAAGCTCCACGCGAGCACAAGACCGACGGCGACCTTGCCCACGACCTCGAGGATCTGGGAGACGGTCGTCGGCTTCATGTTGCTCATGCCCTGCGCATAGCCGCGGTACGTGCTCGTCAGATACACGAGCACGAGCGCCGGCGACAGCGCCCAGATGCTCTGTGCTGCGCGGACATTGTTGAGCATCCCGGCCAGCTCCGTCGGGAACAGGAACATGACCAGGCCGAGCAGCAGGCCGAAAATGGCAAACGTCAGCCAGGCCACGCGGAAGATCTTGCGCGCCTGCACGGGGCGGCCGAGCGTGTCCGCCTCGCTGATCATGCGCGAGAGCGCGACCGGCATACCCGCCGTGGCCATGTTGAGAAAGACATAATAAATATTATAGGCAACGGAGAAATAGCCGTATCCCTCGTCGCCGAGAATATTGCCGAGCGGGATCTTATAGATCGCGCCGAGGATCTTGATGACCACAACGCCAGCCGTCATCATGGCCGCGCCGTGGAGATAGTTCTGCTTGCTGCTTTCCTGCAAACCGCACTCCCTCCCCCGCTGAAATTTCACGTGCCGGTATACTTTACACTACCGGACAGAAAAAATCAAGGGAATGCAGCGCATTCCCCTGATTTGCGGTTTGTTTTTCCGATCACGCCTTGCGCACGGAGTCGATGTGGCGCGTCAGGTCGAGCATCTTGTTCGAGAAGCCCCACTCGTTGTCATACCACGCCATGAGCTTGACGAAGTGATCGTTGAGCGCGAGACCGGCCTTGGCATCAAAGATGCTGGTGTGCGGATCGGTGATGAAGTCGGAGGAGACGACCTCGTCATCGACATACTCGACGACGCCGGCCATCGGGCCTTCCGCGGCAGCCTTGACGGCAGCGCAGATTTCATCATACGTCGCAGCCTTCTCAAGGCGGCAGGTCAGATCGACGATGGACACGTCCGCGCTCGGGATGCGCATGGAAGTGCCGGTCAGCTTGCCCTGCAGGGCCGGAATGACCTTGCCGACCGCCTTGGCAGCGCCGGTGCTGGTCGGGATGATGTTGCCGTGCACACCGCGGGACAGGCGCCAGTTCTTCTTGGAGAAGCCGTCGACGACCTGCTGGGTGGCCGTGTCGGCATGGACGGTGGTCATAAGGCCCTCGACGATGCCGAAATTATCGTTGATGATCTTGGCCAGCGGCGCCAGGCAGTTCGTGGTGCACGAAGCGTTGGACACGATTTTGATATCCGGGGTGTACGCATCGAGGTTAACGCCGCAGACGAACATCGGCGTGTCGTCCTTGGACGGGCCGGAGAGCACGACGACCTGCGCGCCGGCGTCCAGATGATCCTGCGCCTTTTCCTTGGTCAGGAACGCGCCGGTGCACTCGAGCACATACTCGACACCCAGCTCGCCCCAGGGCAGGAGCTTCGCGTCGCGGTTGTTGAGCAGCGCAACGCGCTTGCCATTGACGATCAGGGTCGGGTTCTCGCCGCCCTCGCAATCGACCGTGCCGTGAAAGCGGCCGTGCACGGAATCGTACTTCACGGTATACGCCAGCTGCTCGGGCGTCTTATCCGGCGCGTTGACGGCGACGACCTCGATATCGTCGGCGCAGATCGCAGCGCGGAACACCAGACGGCCGATGCGGCCGAAGCCATTGATGCCAATTTTAATCATGCTCTATTCCTCCTGTTAAATCTGCTGCGCACAGCACGCAGCGCATTTTCTTACGGGTCTATTTTATAACAAATCCGAAAAAAGCGCAACCACATTCTTTCCAGTTGACGGCGCGCAGTCGATCACAAGTGACAATTTTTCGCTTAGATTTGTGTAAAAACTTGTATCTATTGACGAGCTCTGTTATACTGATTTTTAATACATCTCAGGGGGGATCGGAAAATGAGCAATACTTTGATCATCGACTCGCTCAACACGCTGTTTTCGATGAGCAACACCGCCGTGATCGGCGCGCAGGAGCAATTTGTCGCGTTTATGAACCCGGCGGCGCAGGAACTGTTTCGCGGCAACCGCACAAATCACAAACTCACCGAGCTGCTGCCGGCGCACATCACGGAGGCCACGGCTACGGAATTCGTCACGTCTGCCACGATTGAAAAGCGCCACGTCATCATCTCCGTGACATCGTTTGGTGCGTTTCGGCTGTTATCGTTCGTGCCGCAGGATGAAAACGCCCTGCGGGCCGGCGCGCAGTTTGCACCGTTTCTGGCATCGCTCAACGCTTTCCGCACGCTCACGACGTATTTTTCAGACTACGCCATGCAGCTCAGCGACGTGCGCTTCCGGCGCAACGCCGCCGAATTGACGCAGTTTTACTACCGGCTGCTGCGCTTCACGCTCAACGCCTCCACGGCCTCCGGCCTGTACGACGGCACGCTTGCGTTCATGCCGCAGCTGTGCGACCTGGGCAAGGAATGCCGGACGCTGCTGGATAACATCCAGCCGATCACCGACGCCAACGGCATCGTGCTGGATATCAGCATTCCGGACGAGCCGATCAACTGCGCGCTCGACACGGCGCTCATCCAGCGTATGCTGCTCAACATCATTGCCAACTGCACGGAGCGCTGCAAGCACGGCGACCGCATCCGCTTTACCGTCACGCAGGAGGGCGACCACGCCGACATCACCATTCGGGATGACGGTGTACGCATCCCGCCGGAAAAGCTCGGGACGATCTTTATCCCGCTGCGTGTGACCGGCGTGGATTTTTCCGACCTGAGCAGCAACAGCTTTGGCCTGACGGTCGCACTCGGCATTGCGGAAAAGCACGATGGCACCATTCTCCTGGAGAGCAACGAATGGGGCGGAACCACGTTCCACGTCGTGCTCAGCACGGTGCTGCCGGAAACGAATCTCTTCCGTGCGCCGAAGGTGCCGTATGGTCACGCACAGGAAGATCCCATCCGGATCTACCTGTCAGATCAAATGCCGAAACAGGAGCTGTAAGCAAACACACAGCATCACAACGGCGTGCCGCCCAAATGGGCAGCACGCCGTCTTTTTATTCTGCTGTCAGGTAACGCGCGCGCAGCGCCGCCCGCTCGGCCGCGCCAACACCAAGCGCCTGCGTCAGAAAAGCGTCCACACTGCCGTATCGCTCCGCGACCGCATCGCGCGCAGCCGTCAGGAACGCCGCGTCCGCGCGGTCAAACGTGCGGATGACCTCCCGCTCCGACTCGCTCAGGTCATAGTCCGCGACCGCCGTCAACAGGCAGTCAGTCGAGGCAGCCATGCGCTCATTCGTGATCAGATAGTTTTCCACGATGACCGGCCAGTCCACACCCAGCGCCGTCAGCAGCAGCATCGTGCCAACACCGACGCGGTCTTTCCCCGCCGTGCAGTGGTAGAGCAGCGCGCCGTCCGTCTGCGCGAGCAGAAGCGCAAAAAACTGCCGGTAGTGCGCGATGGAGAATGCCTGCATGACGAGACTGCGGTACAGCTCGCACATGAACGTCCGCTCCCGGCCGGCCATCGCTTTCGCGTGCGCGACGACGGCCGCATAGGGGTCGGCGTGCTCCTCGCGCGTCAGGCCGGCCGCCGCCTGCTGCACGATCGGGCAGTGGACATACTGCACGCCCGGCAGGACACGGTCCGGTTTCTGCTCCCGCTCGAGGTCCGTGCGGAAATCCACGACCATGCGCAGCGGATATTCCGTGAGTGTCTGTGCGTCCGGCTCTGTGATGCCGGCAAGTTCGCCGCTGCGCAGCAGCAGGCCCGGCCGGATCGTGCGGCCATCCATGGTGGGCAGGCCGCCGAGGTCGCGCGCATTCGGCGCACCGCGCAGCAGCCAGCGCTCAGAGGCCAAAGAGTTGTTTTCCATTTTGCAGTGTCACCTCCGCGACTTCTTCTGTGGTCATGCTCTTGATCTCCGCTATGCGCGCAGCAATGTACGGCAGGTTGCGCGAATCGTTGCGCTTGCCGCGGTTCGGCACCGGGGACAGATAGGGCGAATCCGTTTCGAGCAGCATCCGGTCCGTCGGGCAGGCGGCGATCACGTCCAGCGCCTTGACGGCATTCTTATATGTGATCGGGCCGTCAAAGCCGAGGTACCAGCCGCGGCGCAGCAGCTCGCGCGCCATCTCCACGCTGCCGGAAAAGCAGTGGAACACGCCGCGCAGGCCTGGATAATCGCACACAATGCGCAGGCTGTCGCCGTGCGCCTCCCGGTCGTGGATGATGACCGGGAGATCCAGCTCCAGCGCCAGCTCCAGCTGCGCGCGCAGCATGATCTCCTGCGTCGCCTTCGTGGAGGCGTCCCAGTAATAGTCCAGACCGATCTCGCCGATGGCGCAGACTTTCGGCTGCGCCGCCAGCGCGCGGATCTGCTCCAGACTGTCGTCCGTCCAGCCGGCGGCTTCCTCCGGGTGCCAGCCGACGGCGGCATAGACGAAATCATATTCCTGTGCGATGGCGACGGCGCGCGCGGACGTCGCGGCACAGTCGCCGGGATCCACGACGAGCGCGACGCCGCTCTCATGCGCGGCGCGCAGCACCTCTTCGCGGTCGGCGTTGAACTTTCCGCTGTCGTAGTGCGCGTGGGTATCGAAATACTGCGTCATTCAGCGTGATAGGTCGCGGCCGGGCGGCGCTTATGCTCGCTGCGGCTATGGTAGCGGTCGATGATGGCCTTGTCGTGCTCGCTGGCCTCGCCGGTGAGGATGTATTTGTCGATGGCGGCGTAGGTCACGCCCATCTCCTGCTCATCCGTCTGACCCTCAAAGAGACCAGCGGACGGTGCTTTGCGGATGATGTTTTCCGGCGCGTGCAGCCAGGTCAGGAACTCGTAAATTTCCGTCACGGTCAGGTCGGCGATGGGATTGAAGTCATACGCGCCGTCGCCCCACTTCGTGAAATAGCCCATGTATGCCTCGCTGCGGTTGCCGGTGCCGGCGACGAGACGGCCCTCGGCCGCGCCGATGGTGTAGAGCGTGAGCATGCGCAGGCGCGGGGCGATGTTCGACGTCGCCATCTGGTTGAGCGTCGTGACGGCGGAGACCGTCTGCATGACGAGCTCCTTCTCCGCCGTGAGATCGACCGTGCGCGTCTCGATGTTGAACTGCTCGGCCACGGCCAGACCGTCGGTCATGTCCTCGCCGAAGTTGCGCTTGGAGGCGCACGGCATCATGATGCCGACCGTATTGTCGCACGCGGCCTTGCAGAGGATGCCGACGAGCGCGCTGTCCTTGCCGCCGCTGTTGCCGTAGATGACGCCTTTGGCGCCGCTGCTTTTGAGCAGGTCGCGGATAAAGGCGACGCGGTTTTCAAATTCTTTTGCGTAATCTCGCATGATTTCCACTCCGTTTCTTTCGTTACTCCTGGATCATGTCCAGAAATTCAGCTTCCGTAATGATAGGCGTGCCGAGCGTGAGCGCCTTCTGATACTTCGAGCCGGTGTTTTCGCCGGCGAGCAGATAGGACGTTTTTTTCGACACGGAAGAGCTCGTCTTGCCGCCGAAGCGCTCGATGACGGCACTGGCCTCGTCGCGGCTGAAGTGCTCGAGCGCGCCGGTGAGCACAAATGTCTTGCCGGCAAAGCGGCGGTCCACGACGTGCTCCCTGGAATCAAAGCTGACGCCCGCATCGCGCAGCAGGCGGATCTGGTGCTGTGACTGCGGGTTATCGAACCACGCGCGCAGGTATGCCGCCGTCGTCGGGCCGACGTCCGGGATGGCCATGAGCTCTTCTTCCGTCGCCGCCATGAGCTTGTCCAGCGTGCCGAAGTGCATGGCCAGCACCCTGGCCGCCTTCTGCCCAACCTGCCGGATGCCGAACGCGCACAGCAGGCGCGCCATGCCGGCGTCCTTGCTCTTTTCGATGGCGGTCATGAGATTCTCGGCCGACTTCTTCCCCATATGGTCCAGCGCCGCGACCGACTGCGGCTCGAGCTCCGCCGGGGAGTGCACGAGCCCCGCCTCAATCAGCGACTGGCACAGCGAGATGCCGAGGCCGTCGATATCCATCGCCTCGCGGGAGGCAAAGTGCGCAATGTTGCGCAGCCGCTGCGCCGGGCACTCCGCGCCCGTGCAGCGCAGGGCCGCCCCGTCCGGGTCGCGCACCACGGGCGCGCCGCACTCCGGGCAGGTGTCCGGCATATGAAACGGTACCGTGCCCTCCGGCCGCTTCTCGCGCACGACGGAGAGGATCTCGGGAATGATCTCCCCCGCCTTCTGCACGAGCACCGTGTCGCCGATGCGCAGGTCGAGGTTGTCGATGAAGTCCTGATTGTGCAGCGTGGCATTCGTGACGGTCGTGCCGGCCAGACGCACCGGCTCAATGACCGCCTTCGGCGTGAGCACACCCGTGCGGCCGACCTGCACGACGATGTCGCGCACGCGGCTCTCCTTCTTCTCCGGCGGGTATTTATACGCCACCGCCCAGCGCGGGAACTTCGCCGTACTGCCGAGATACTGCCGCTGCGCGAGATCGTTGATCTTGATGACCGCGCCGTCGATGTCAAACGGGAACGTCTCGCGGTTGTCGCCGATCCAGTCAATGCGCGCGCAGCAGGCATCGAGCGTTTCACAGCGCTGATACGGCACGACCGGGAAGCCCAGCGACGCCAGATAGTCCAGCGTTTCCGTGTGCGCGGCAAACGTGCGGTCGCTGTCAAACTGGAGGTTGAAGATGATGATATCGAGCTTGCGCGCCGCCGCGACCTTCGGGTCCTGCTGGCGCACAGAGCCCGCCGCCGCGTTGCGGGGATTGGCCAGAAACGGCTGCTCGAGCAGCTCACGCTCGGCATTGAGCGCTGCGAATACTTCGTGCGACATGTAGACCTCGCCGCGCACGATAAGCTTTGCAGGCGCGTTTTCAAGCGTCAGCGGCAGGTTGCGCAGCGTGCGGAGGTTTTCCGTCACGTCTTCGCCGGTGATGCCGTCGCCGCGCGTAGCGCCGCGGACGAACACCCCGTTTTCATACTCGAGCGACATGGACAGACCGTCGATCTTCGGCTCGACGGAATAATCATGCGCCTGCGTGAGCGCACCGTCCATGCGCGCGCCGAACGCGCGCAACTCGTCGAACGAGAACACGTCCTGCAGGCTCTCGAGCGGCACCTGATGGCGCACCTGCGCAAAGGTGTTGAGCGCGTAGCCGCCGACGTGCTGCGTCGGCGAATCGGGCGAGGCGTACTCCGGGTGCGCCGCCTCGAGCTCTTCGAGCCTGCGCATAAGCGCGTCGTATTCAAAGTCGCTGATCTCGGGCGCGTCCTTCACGTAATAGAGAAAATTTGCGTGTTCCAGCTGACGGCGCAGCGTCAGGATCTCTTCGCGTACATCCATGTTGTCTACTCCACTTCCACATACGTCTGGGGCACTTTGCCGACGATGACCGTCTCGGCCAGCAGGACGTTCGTGCCCACGGTCTCGGTCTGGTGCTCCCAGGGCACCAGAATGTCGAGATCCATCTTCACGTTCAGATATAGTTGATATTTGCTCTGGTTGATCGCGGCCGACATGAGCTCGTTGTGATAGTTCACGTCCGACGTCGTCAGCACAAGGATGCGCACCGGCAGCGGCAGCTTGAGCCCCGGCAGAAAATTCACGCCAAAGAGCGTCTCGAGCGGGATGTCCAGCTCGACCTGCCCGTCGTCCCCGTCCATCATGTGCTCGAGCACGAGCGAGGACACCTGCCCCACGTGCTCGGTGTCGATGCTCACGGCCGTGATGGTCCCGTCAGCGTCCGTGCGGTAGGTATAATAGTCGCCCTGCACCTGTGCCTGCGCCGTGACGGCAGCGTTGATCTTCAGCTGCATGAGGTCACAGGCGGAGTTGACGGCCAGCTGCGTGATCAGGTGCAACACCGACACGGTGAAATACGCCATACTGCCCAGCAGGACAAGCACCAGCAGCAGCGCCGCCAGCTTCCGGTTCGGCCGCAGCGGGCACCGGCGGGCAGCCGGTCTCCAGCGGCGAGGTGCACAAATCATAGCAGATCCCCCCTGCCATGCTATGCAGCGGCGGGGCGATTCATGCGCTTATTGCAGAGATTCCACAATGGCGCGGAAGGTATTGCCGCGCTCTTCAAAGTTTTTGAAGAGATCAAACGATGAGCAGGCCGGCGAGAGCGTCACGATATCGCCCGGCTGCGCAAGGCCGTAGGCCGTCTCGACCGCTGCGCGAAAATCCGGCACCTCAACGAGCGGCAGCTTTCCCGGGTCATAGCATTTCGACGCGCGGATGGCGGCAGCAATGCGCTGCGCCGTCTCGCCGACGACGACCGCCGCCTTCGCGTGCAGGCAGACCTCGTCACCGAGCGTATCAAACGGGATGTGCTTGTCGTGCCCGCCGAGGATGATGACCGGCGGCTTCGGCAGCGCGTGCAGGCCCGCGATCGTGCGCGTGGGGCTCGAGGCGATGGAATCGTTGATGAACGTGATGCCGTTGAGCTCGCGGATGCGCTCCATGCGGTGCGGCACGCCGGAGAAGGCGTGCGCGACCTGAACGCACGCCGCATTGCTGACCAGCCCGTCGGTCGCGGCAAAGGCCGCCATATAGTTTTCCACGTTGTGCGCGCCGGGAATGCGGATCTCGGCGGCGTCGAGGATCTTCTCCGCCTTGCCGTCGTGCGCGCGGTAAATCACACCATCCGTGCAGTAAACGCCGTTTTCCACCGGGCCGATGCTGCTGAAATAGCGCACGCGCCCCGGCGCCTCGGCCGCGAAGCGCGGCGTGTGGGCGTCCTTCGCGTTGAGCACCAGGCAGCCGTCCGGCCGCTGGCCGCGGTAAATGCTGCACTTGGCCGACACATAGTCCTCGAAATCCGGATGCACATCCAGATGGTTCGGCGAAATGTTCGTGATGATGGCCACATCCGGCGCGCAGTGCATGCTGTGCAGCTGGAAGCTGCTGAGCTCGAGCACGGCAAAATCCTCCGGATGGATCTCCGGAATGCGGTCAAAGAGCGGCGTGCCGATGTTGCCGCCGAGGTGCACGGTGTAGCCCTGCGCGCGCAGGAGTTCGGCCGTGATGGTCGAGGTCGTGGTCTTGCCGTCGCTGCCGGTGATGGCGATGATGCGGCACGGGCAGAGATTGCAGAACGCCTCCATCTCGGAGGTGAGGATCGCACCGCTTTGCGCCGCCGCGCGCAGCTGCGGCACGATGGGCAGCACGCCCGGTGTGCGGAAGATGACGTCGAAGTCCAGATGCTCCAGATAATCCGCACCAAGGATAAATTTTGCGCCCTGCGCCGCGGCCTCGTCGCCGGCCGCACCGAGCTGGGCGCGGTCGCGCCGGTCGCACACCGTCACGTCGCAGCCGTTGCGCAGCAGCACGCGCACGAGCGGCTGATTGCTCACGCCGAAGCCGATGACGCCGATGCGCTTGCCGCGCAGATAGTCCATATAGTCCGAAAAGGTCATGCAGACACTCCTTTTCCAAAAGGTAATCATACGTGGAGATTATACCGCTCATTCGTGCCGATTACAAGAAAATAAATCGCTGCCGGGCTTGACGCGGTGCGGCAGGATGTGTAAAATAGTCGGGCGAGCAGGCCGGACAGCCGCGGGCACAAGCCGAAAGGCTGTGCGTGAGGAAAGTCCGGGCTCCACAGGGCAAGGATAACGGGTAACACCCGCCAGGGGCGACCCTCGGACAAGTGCAACAGAAACAAACCGCCCGAGCGATCGGGTAAGGGTGGAAAAGTGAGGTAAGAGCTCACTCGCCGGCTGGAGACAGTGCGGCGCTGTAAACTCTATCCGGAGCAACACCGCGGAGGGACATATGGCCGGCCCGGCCGTCCCATGGAGGTGGCTGGAACGCACCGGCAACGGTGCGTCTAGATAGATGGCTGTCGATTACAGAACCCGGCTTACAGGCCCGCTCGCTCAGCCTGTCAAAAGCGCCTGACACAGACGGTTTTGGCAGGCTTTCGCATATCGATTTCCCGCGGCAAGGAAAACGTAAGCCCCCGCCAAACGGCGGGGGCCGCCGCATTTTTCGGATTTTGCGTCTCCTCATGCAAAGGTTCACCGAACGGTCTGACCGATTCCGGACACTTCCATGCGTAATTGTGTATTGTATTTCCAGTTTTGCGTGATATCGTGATATATTTTTATCAATAAACCATATTATTCCGATAGGAAAGGCGATACATATGCCGGAAACGGTGACCTACCGCAGCCTGCAGGACGTCGTCGTGCGTGCAGGCAGGCGCTTCCCGGACACGCAGTTCTTTCTCAGCAAGGACCCGGCCATGCCGTATGTGCTCGGCCGCGATCTGTACCGTCTCTGCGGCCGGTTCGGCAGCAAAGTCCGGCGCGGCGGGGTATCGCGCGCGCTGAAGATCGAGAAGATCCTGCACTTCATTCAGGCCGGCGAGGGCCGTACACCGTGCATCGGCTTCGGCGGCTGAAACAGAACATAGGCAAAACGACGCCGGACAGGGAAGCCCTGTCCGGCGTCGTGGTTTTTGCGCGGTCTTTGATAAACAAAAAATCCTGAAAAAATCCTGCAGCCGCAACGGTTGCAGGATTTTCTGGAGCTGCTACCCGGATTCGGACCGGGGACCTCATCCTTACCAAGGATGCGCTCTACCGACTGAGCTATAGCAGCATACAAAGCCCGCGGAGCTTTCGCCCCGCGGGTGGCGACCGAGAAGGGACTTGAACCCTCGACCTCTAGCGTGACAGGCTAGCGTTCTAACCGACTGAACTACTCGGCCTCGTCGCCTCAGCGCTTGTTTAATATACCAGACGATTCGACTGCTGTCAAGTTATTTTTGAAAAAATTTTCGGCGATTTTCATTTTCCCGCTCCGGCCGGTCTCCTCCGGCGCAAAAATGTCTCCCGGGCAAAAAAGCCCGGGAGACACACGCGAGAAAATTACTTGGTGATCTGGAAAGCGCGCGTGATGGGCGCTGCCTGATAGTTGCCGCCCAGAGTCACGACCGTCACAACATAGCGGCCGGGCTCAGTCGGGGGCGTCGTGGTGCTGGAGTACGGCTTCCACCTGCTGGTGAAGCCGGAGTACAGGTAGTGCACAGAGGACTGATCCTCGACTTGTTTCCCGTTATAGCTCAGCGTCGCACCGAAGTCGAAGTTCTTCACGTCCGCAGCGGAAATCTTGCCGTTGGTGAAGTTCTGATTCCAGTCGAGCTTCACACCGGAGTAGTGCTTTTTCACAACGAGTGCACCCATACCGAAGCCGGTGTTGTAGTTATCGTTGTTCGTGATCGCGTAAACGGTGTAGATACCCACCTGATCCGGCGTACGCAGAGCAATGCGGACATTGTCCAGCAGGGTGATCTTGTTGAACACGTTGATGATCTGCTGCAGCGTAGTGACGTCAACACCCATCAGCTTGAGCGCTTCACGCACTGCGGCATACTCGCTGCCATTGGCGATCTTGTCCAGATTCTGCTTGAGTTCTCCGACGGTGATGCCCTTGTCCATGATATCCTGGATCGTCCGCAGACCGGCTTTTTCGAGCACAGGATCAATAGCCTCGATGAACGCGTTGTCTGTGTAGCGCTCTGGCAGCTGCACGAACACGCTGGACACGCCGGTATAGACTGTGAAGATGTCAAAATCGTCCACGGGATCGGTGGTGACGAAGCCCTCGCCCGGCACTTCATCGGCGTAGATGCTCGTCGAGTGCACCTTGACGGAGACATTTGCCTTCTTGACCGTGAGCGAGCCTTCCTCAGCCTCGCTGGGACGATAGGTCTCGCTGCCGTTGAAGGTCACGCGGATCTGCTGCTCACCAGCGCCCATCTGGGGGTAGAAATACTGGAGTTTGCCAACACTGATTCCCTCTTCTCCTTCGATCGGAACCCACTTTTGGCGTCCTACGTCGCCGCCAAGATCACCGGCCACGACCTTAGCCGTTGCGTAATACTCGATCGTAAAGTCGTCCGCGCTCAGCGTGCTCTTGTCGGGCAGCGTGGAATCGTCCCAATCAATGACGTATTCAAAAATCTGCTGCGTCATGGCAGCGGCGTCCTTATTGTAGATGAGAGAGATGCTCGGCTTGAGGACGACGGCGCTGGCCTCGCGGCTGTCGGTCATCTCGACGGTGACTTCCGCCGTATAAGCCTGGTAGTCTGCGTTGCCGCGCCAGGTGAAGCGGATGGTCTGCTCGTTCAGGCCGAACTTGAAGCCAAAACCGTCAAAATCGAGTGGTTGGAAATTCTTGGCAAGATCTGTGCCGGCGTTATACTCCACCGTCACGTCGTTGATGGAGACGTTCGGATCAGCGCTCACGAGCAGCGCCTCGCGCAGAGCCTGCGCGGTCGCCTCGTGGTTGATGCTCTGATCCTTGTTGTAGACCATCGAGACTTCGGTCACGCCCTGCTTGAGCTGGAACGGAGCGTCCGCGCGGCCGGTGACGGCCACATTCCCTTGCCACTGCCAGGCGGCGTAGTCCTTGCTGCCGCCCCAGGTGATGCGCACCTCCTGCGTACCTTCACCGATGGCGGGATAGGTCAGCAAATCTTTTGTGCCGCCTTCCAGCGGCATCCATGCTTTGCCGACGCTGCCCCAAGAGCCGCTCTCAGCCGTAGCATAATACTCGATGGTCACATCATCCACGGTCAGAGCCGGGTTCGTGCTCACAACGACCGCATCCCAGACCTGCTGCCGGATGTTGTCATAGATCGCCGCGCCGTCGGCAGTGAAGGCGAGCTTGAACGTCGGGTTTTCCTTCGTCACCGCTTCGATGCTCGGGCGCTCGGTGAAGGTCACCGTCGTCGTTTCAGAGGACGCCTTGTAAGTATCGTCGCCCTTGAAGCTGATCTGGATCTGCTGCTCACCCGCAGAAATGGCGGGGTAAGTTGCAAGATTGACCTTATCGCCATCCAGTTTCACCCATTCATGAGCCCATCCCGTTGAAGACGTCGCATAGTACTTGATCTCCGTATTCTCCGTCGTCAGAGACGGGGTAGTCCCCTCGTCCACGACCTGCTGAAGAACGGCTGCACGCAGCGCATCAAAATCCAGCGTGCCGTCTTCCTTATACGGCAGCTTCACGCTGGCGTCCTGCTTGAGCGTGATGGACGAAGAGAGCTTCTCCGCCTTCGTCAGCGTTACTTCCGCTGCCGTGCCGGCAACACGCACCTGATAGGTACCATCGCTGTTGTCCTTCAGCGCGGGGTGGGTATAATTGATTTTCTTATCTACGCTAGTAAACCCATTAATGGAACCCCAGTCGGTACGCGTGACAGGAAAGCCCAAAAAACCCTTGCCCTTGCCCTCGCACTTATACTCCCACTTGAGACCAGTTTGACTATCCAGAAGTGCACTCTGCTCTTCCTCGCTCTTCTGGTCAAAATCCTTGACCAGCGCGCGCGTCAGCGCATGGTTCACTTCATCGGTCGTCATCGTGGACTTAATGATGGCCGTACCGTCTTGCAGCGTGTAGCTGCTGGCATCCGCCGCGAACACGGCCGGCGAGAACGCCCCGACCTGCGACAGCAGCAGCACCGCCAGCAGACACGCCAGCAGACGCTGCAGTTTTTTACCTGTCATGATAATTCCTCCTTTGTTTCTATTTCGCCAAGTGGATCTTGCATGCCCCCGCATGCATGGGACTTTATCATCTCACATATGTGTTAAGAACACGTTAACAAATCACCCAAAAAATTTCAATTTATTTATTTGAAAAATTTATGATTATTCCGAAACCTATCTATTCGAAATTCTGATACAATCGTAAAGAAATGTAACGAAAAACTTTCTGCCCAAAAGCCGCATTTCCCTCTTGCATTTTTTTGCGCGGTGTGCTATATTATTTGAGCAAATAAAATATCCGGGTGTAGCGCAGTTGGTAGCGTGCTTGAATGGGGTTCAAGAGGCCGGAAGTTCGAATCTTCTCACTCGGACCAAAGAGAGCCGGAATATGCTGATAAATCAGTGTTTTCCGGTTCTCTAATTTTTGCCCTAAAAATGAAAAATGCAGTGAAATACAGACAAATTTAGCCCTATTTCAAACTCTGTTTCATACTCTTATTTGATGAAAAACGCCTGAGAGAACATTGGTTCTCCCAGGCGTTTCTTAATTATTATTTCTCGGTCAGCTGCTTAACCGACTGGTTAAGGCCCGTCGCCGCCCAGCCGGACACGATGCCGACGGCGGCAGCGTGCTGATCCTGCTGGGCGCCGTCACGATCCTGATCAAGCTGCTATAAACGATCCGCGCCCGCGCTCCGATATGGTGCGCGGGCGTTTGCGATTCGACGCTTCGCGCAAAGATCGTTCCATACCTGGCAAAAAATTTGAATTTTATGAAGTTTTTTCGGCACCTACAGCATTCGACACGTTTCTGCTCTATTCTGTGTTAGACTGCGCATCGCAGCGACCGGAAGACGCGCCGGAAACCGCAAATACGCAGAACAAAAAGGAGATCACCATGGACTTCAAGAAACTGTACTTCACCCTCTTCAACACGCTGAGCGACGCCGTTGAGCAAATCGACACCCACGACTATGAGGAGGCGCGGCTGCTGCTGATCCATGCACAGCAGGAAGCCGAGGAGTGCTACATCACGTCTGCATAAGCAACCATGCAGCGGCCGGGCCGCACCCGAATGGGTGCGGCCCGGCCGGCATTTTTAACTGGGATCACCCGAGCTGGCGGGTCTTTTCAAACGCGGCGTCCACAGCCGCGATGCAGCTGCCGCGAAAACCGTGCTGCTCGAGCGCGTCGACGCCGGCGATCGTGCTGCCGCCGGGGCTGCAGACCTCGTCCTTGAGCTGCTCCGGGTGCTTGCCGGACTGCAGCACCATCTCCGCGCTGCCGGCGAGCATCTGCGCCGCGTAGCGGATGGCTTTTGCGCGCGGCAGGCCGCATTTGACGCCGCCGTCGGCCAGCGCCTCGATGAACATATACGCAAACGCTGGGCCGCAGCCGGTGATGGCGCAGCCGGCGTCGATCAACGCCTCGGAAATGGGGTCGACGATGCCCGCGGCCATGAGCGCGCAAAACGCCGCGAGATCGCCGTCCGTGACATTGCCGTTGGCACAATAGAGCACGACGCCCTGCCCCACGGCGCAGGCCGTGTTCGGCAGGATGCGGATGATCTTCTTATCCGCGCCGAGCAGCCGCTCGAGCCGCTCCAGCTGCACACCGGCGAGCATGGACACAAAAATACTCTCCGACGCCGCGATGGGCACTGCCAGCGACTGCACAACGCCGTCGATCATCTGCGGCTTGACGCCGAGAAACACGAATTTGCTGCCGCCGAGGATCTCCTCCGGCGCGGCCGCACGGCAGCCCAGCCGCTCGGCCGCCGCCGCACTGTGCGCGGGGCTGCTGCAGGCAACGGCGACCCGCTCCCCCGTGACCTGTTTGGCCGCGGCCGTGGCCAGCGCGCCGCCCATATTGCCGGCGCCGATGAAGCCTGCTTCAAACTTTTTCATAGTGTTCCCTCCTCAGCGGATCTGTCCGTCGCCGCGGATGATATATTTATAGGTGCTCAGCTCGTCGAGTCCCATGGGGCCGCGGGCGTGGAGCTTCTGCGTGGAGATGCCCATCTCGCAGCCGAGGCCGAACTCACCCCCGTCGGTAAAGCGGGTGGAGACGTTGACGTACGTTGCCGCGCTGTCCGTGCCGTTGATAAAGCGCTCGGCGCTCGCGGCGTCCTCGGTGACGATGGCATCGCTGTGGTGCGTCGAGTGCGCGAGCACGTGCGCGATGGCGGCGCCCAGACTGTCGACCACGCCGACGGCGAGGATATAGTCCAGATACTCCGTGTCAAAGTCCTTGTCGGAAGCGCTCTTGCCGTCGATGATCTGCGCCGCTGCCGCATCCAGCCGCAGCTCGACCGGTGTGAGGCCCTGCGCCGCGCGGTCATCGACCAGCGCCTTTTTGAGCATGGGCAGAAACCTGGCCGCGACCGCCCGGTGCACGAGGCAGACCTCCTCGGCGTTGCAGACCGAGGGGCGGCTGGTTTTGGCGTTTTCGATGATGCGCACGGCCTTGTCGAGGTCAGCATACTCGTCCACGTAGACGTGGCAGATACCGGTGCCGGTCTCGATGCAGGGCACGGTGGCATTCTGCACGCAGGCGCGGATGAGCCCCGCCCCGCCGCGCGGGATGAGCAGATCTACAAGGCCCTTGGCCTGCATGATCTCCGTAGCGCTCTGGTGGCTGGTATCCTCCACGATGTTGACGATGTCCGGATCGCCGCCCGCGGACGCGATGCCCTGCTTGAGCGCGGCCACGATGGCTTTGGCCGTGCGGAAAGCCTCCTTGCCGCTGCGGAGCATGCAGACGTTGCCGCTCTTGATGGTGAGCGCCGCCGCGTCGGACGTGACGTTCGGGCGGCTCTCATAAATGATGGCGACCAGGCCGAGCGGCACCTGCTTTTTATAGATCTTCATGCCGTTGGGGTGGTCGATCTGCGCGAGGATGCGCCCCGTGTGATCCGGCAGCGCCACGGTCGCGCGGATGCCGTCTGCCATGGCGTCGATGCGATCTTTGTCCAGATAGAGCCGGTCGAGCATGACATCCGAGATATGGCCGCGTGCAGCGTCCATGTCCTCGGCATTGCAGCGCAGGATGGCATCGCACTCCGCCTGCATTCTGTCCGCCATGGCGGACAGAATGCGGTTTTTGTCCTCGGCGGAAGCGTTGCAGATGCTGGGCCACGCGGCCTTCGTCCGCCGGAGAATGTCCATAGTCGTCATAGTAGTCCCTCCTCAGGAATGTGGTATCAGAAATCGGGTGCCGGCGCGCCTGCCGGCCACAATGTCATAGAGCACCTCGGGCTTTTCGCCGTTGGCAATGACCATCTCGCAGCCGGCCGCCGTTGCGATCTGCGCGGCGTGCAGCTTCGTGACCATGCCGCCGGTGGCGAGCGCGGAGCCCTTGTCTCCGGCAAGCGAGAGAATGTGCGCGTCGATGACCGGCACCGTCTCGATGAGCCGCGCATCCGGGTTTCGGTGCGGGTCGCTGTCATACAATCCGTCAATGTCCGAGAGCAGGATCAGCAGATCCGCACCGATGGCGGCAGCCACGATGGCCGAGAGACTGTCGTTCTCGCCGATGGTGTTGTCCACGCCGATCTCGTCCGTCGCCACGGCGTCGTTTTCATTGATGACCGGCAGCGCCCCCAGCTCCAGCAGCCGCGAGAGCGTGTTGCGCACGTTGCGGCTGCGCTGCTCACTGCGGATGTCCTCGCCGGTCAGCAGCAGCTGCGCCACAATATGATTGTACTCCGTGAAGAGCTTATCGTAAAAATACATCAGCTCGCACTGGCCGACGGCGGCCGCGGCCTGCTTGCCCGGCATATCCGCCGGACGGCCGGACAGATTGAGCTTGCCGACGCCCATGCCGATCGCGCCGGACGAGACGAGAATGATCTCATGACCTGCATTTTTCAGGTCGCTGAGCACTTTGCACAGCCGCTCCATGCGCTGAATGTTCAGCCGCCCGGTCACGTGCGCGAGTGTGGAAGTGCCGACTTTAACAACGATTCGCATAATGATCCCTCTTACTGCATGATGGCATCTATTATAGCGCATCGGGCGCAAAATTGCATCCCTTTTTGTCTTTGCTGCGCAAAAGATGCGCCAAGGATCCCGCGCGCACGGCCGGACAGTTCGGCGACCTGCTCACGGAGCATCTGGAGATCGGCGGTGCGCTCGTGACCGACCTGAAAAACCGCGAGACCGCCAAAGCCGACGACGCCCGCCGGCGCTGGCACGCAAACGCCGACGCCATCAGCGCGTTTCTTGCCGGCATCAACGCCTGCTGGAACGAAGAAAAATGGCGCGAGTTTTTCTACAGCCATCTGGAGATGACGGCAAAGAGACCACGCTGCGCCTGCAGGGCGACTATGCGGCCGGCATCCGCATGTTCGACCGGATCGAGACCGAGGCGCTGCGCATGGCCGCCTATATGTTCTGCGGTCTGGCCATGCGCTGCCGCTGAACGCACGAGCGCTCCCCGCCGGGATGACCCCGGAAGGGAGCGCTTTTTCACAGAATTGTGCCGGATGCACAACGGGAGACACCTTGCGGTGTCTCCCGTTGCATGTGAAAGAAGAACAAACGCTTGCCTGCACTCAGTCTGCAAACAGCGGCGTCGACAGATAGCGGTCGCCGGTATCCGGCAGGAGCACGACGATGGTCTTGCCCTTGTTCTCCGGGCGCTTGGCCAGCTCGATCGCCGCCCAGACAGCAGCGCCGGAGGAAATGCCGACCAGCACGCCCTCCTTATGGCCGATCAGGCGGCCGGTCGCAAACGCATCCTCGTTGCTGACCGGGATGATCTCATCATAGACCTTCGTGTTGAGCACGTCCGGCACAAAGCCCGCACCAATGCCCTGGATCTTATGCGGACCGGCATGGCCCTCGCTCAGGACCGGAGAGGTCTCCGGCTCCACGGCCACGACCTTGACCTTCGGGCACTGGGACTTCAGGTACTCGCCGACGCCCGTCACGGTGCCGCCGGTGCCGACACCTGCAACGAAGATATCCACGTTGCCGTCCGTGTCCTCCCAGATCTCCGGGCCAGTCGTCGTGCGGTGGATCGCCGGGTTGGCCGGGTTGACAAACTGACCGGGGACAAAGCTGTCGGGGATCTCCGCAGCCAGCTCGTTGGCCTTTGCGATTGCACCCTTCATGCCCTGTGCGCCGTCCGTGAGCACGAGCTCCGCGCCATAGGCCTTCATGATCTGGCGGCGCTCCACGCTCATGGTCTCCGGCATAACGATGATGATGCGGTAGCCTCTGGCCGCGGCGACGGACGCCAGGCCGATGCCGGTGTTGCCGGAGGTGGGCTCGATGATGACGGAGCTCGGCTTGAGCACGCCGCGCTGCTCCGCGTCCTGGATCATGGCCAGCGCCACGCGGTCCTTCACGGAACCGGCCGGGTTGAAGTACTCGAGCTTTGCCAGAATGCGGGCCTCGAGCTGCTGCTCTTTTTCGATATGGGTCAGCTCCAGAAGGGGCGTTTTTCCGATCAGCTGGTCAGCGGATGTATAGATCTTGCTCATGAGATGTTCCTCCATTTATGTATCGTATTATTGAATATGTATGTTTGACTCGTGATGGACTTGCCTGCGCTCAGCCGCCGCAACAGTGCCAGCAGATACACAGGCGGCCGGAAATGTGCCCTCGCATTTTCATCGCCTACCTTCTCTATAGGTTAATAGGATTATATCGCGTCTTACCCAGTGTGTCAATAGGAAAATTCACTTTTCTTTTCTGGCAGAGAAATTGTTTGCAGACACTCGAGCCGGTAATTGACCATATATGCATTATCCAATGACCGTGCGCACGATTCGCAGGTTTGCGGCAGATTGTTACTGCTGCCGCTGCGAGCAATGGAATGACCGGTCATTTTTTGCAGATCTTTGCGTTTGCGGCGCCTTTGCACAGCGCTTCCATAGCTTGACTTTTCAGGGCCGACAGTGTATACTAGGCGCATAAGTGTACGTGGGTCGGCTGTGTTACCCGACATCCGGCATAATGGCACTTATGCACATTTATAAAAGGAGTGGAAACAATGAAAAAGTCCCGCAAACTGCTCTGCGTGCTTCTCGCTCTGGTTATGGTCGTCAGCCTGCTGCCGGTCATGGCTTTTGCAGCCGATGAAGATGTCGCAGCCGAGGAAACCACCGCGGCTACGGTCGAGGAGCCTTCCCCGGAAACTGAGGGCGTCATTACCGATGTCATCAAGAATCTGTTCGCCAAACTGCCGAACTATCTGGTTGCTGTAAAGACCTCAGACGGTCGCGTCGCTGCCGGCGCTCAGGTCGTGATCTACAACCAGAACAAGGATCAGGTCGCCACTGCCGTCGCCAACTACGGCGTCGCCATCTTCTCCAAGAAGGATCACCTCAACACTTACTCCGTGTCCGCCACCTGGACCGACCCGAACACCAACATTAAGTATCAGTCCCTCGTCGGCTTCAACTGGTCCTTCGGCAAGAAGCCCGACATCGACGTCATCACGGTTTACCCGACGATCGACATGATCCTCAACACCACTGACCACAACGCTTACATCAAAGGTTATCCGGATGGCACTGTCAGACCGGACGGACGCATCACCCGTGCCGAAGTCGCCACCATTCTGTATCGTCTGATGAAGGATCAGGTCAAGGCCAGATTCGACTCCAAGCCCACTGTCAACTTCTCTGATGTCAGCAGCGGCGCCTGGTACTATGACGCTGTGCAGATGTGTGCGAAGGCCGGCATCGTCGCCGGTTATCCGGGCGGCTCGTTCAAGCCCGACCAGGCGGTCACCCGTGCGGAGTTCTTCAAGATGGTCGCCATGCTCTACAGCGATACGCTCAACACCCCGATCACTGGCGGTATCTTCAATGATATCAACGGTCACTGGGCAGAAAAGTACATCAACCTGCTCCAGAAGCTCGGCATTGTCAAGGGCGACAACGGCAGCGCAAGACCGAACGACAACATGACGCGCGGCGAAACGGCT